>Ga0210401_10000263_pt1 | contig 66927 bp, 56 predicted proteins | sample IncBWH32MmetaG_FD_150866 | JGI IMG/M metagenome (GOLD analysis project Ga0210401, IMG submission 150866) | Forest soil microbial communities from Barre Woods Harvard Forest LTER site, Petersham, Massachusetts, United States - Inc-BW-H-32-M | ecosystem: Environmental > Terrestrial > Soil >...
GCCGCTCACCGAGATGAGCCGCACGCCTTCGCGGGTCTCGCCCGGTGCCACCACGGCCGGTGTGCCGCCGTTGATCACCAGCAGCGCCCGCTGCCCCATCACGCCGGTCAGGGCGACGTCCTGTCCCCACGCCGGCAGTTGCATCAGCAGCAGCAGGCATCCGGCCAACTTGCATTGCGATTTCATCGACATCAGGGGTCCTGGCGCAAAAAAATAGCGGCTAGCATAGCGGCTAGAAACGCCGCAGCACTTCCAAATCGACGGTACTGCTCTGAACAGCGGCGCGCCGATCCATGCCGGCGCTGAATTGCCACCGCAGCTCGCGTGTGGGCTCGCCGAGCTCCCACACCAGCCTGGAATGCGACCGCCACCCCAGCAGCGAGAGAAGTTCGACTTCGGTTTCGGAACCGGACAGTCCGACGCCGCGAACCAGCGTCTGGATGTCGCTGGTGGCGCGGATGCTCAAGCGGTCGCCCTCGAACAGCAGGTCCTTGCGTTCGAACTGCAGTCCCGTCAACGGCTGCCCGCCCGGCCAGCGCAATTCCTGCACGAATCCGAAGTGGGGGTGTCCCGGCACCGGTGTTTGCTGCACCAGAGCGAAGCCCGACCCTTCGGGCGGGCGTATGCCGAACCGGGTCTGCTGCTGGGCCCGCTCCTCGTAGGTACGCGACCAGTAATCGGCCGTGAATACCTGCGACGGTCCGCGCACCGGCGACACCGACAGCGGCGCCAGCCCCAGCTCGAGGCGCATCGTGTAGGGCAGGTTCAGCAGTACGTCGGAATCGACGGACAACGGCCGCACCTCCGGCAGCTGCGCGTGCGCAGCCGGAACGATTGCCAAAAAAAGCAGGATCCGGCCGATGACCATGTGAGCAGGGCGAACGTCCCCGAAGCTGTAGCATGCGGCGGCGCCGTACGTCCCCAGCGCCTGAATAGCGCCGTATTCGCCGACCAATTCGCGGTTTTGACTAAGGCGCGCGCAATGGCGCTCAGGTCGTGATGTGCTTCTGATGCCGTGCGATGATTATGGGCCAAACGGTCCATGGCGTTGCATGCTTTCGTCGCCATCGCGTCGCATGGAGTTCGCCACACGCGTCGGTTCGGACGCCCGCATTTCCCGCTGTGGAACGTATCGCTACGCGCTGTGGCGGCGCTGGGCGGCCGGCCCTCAGGTGCTGTTCGTGATGCTCAATCCGTCCACCGCCGATCAGTGCAGCGACGATCCGACCATCCGGCGCTGCATCGGCTTCGCACGCCACTGGGGCTTCGGCGCCGTCGCCGTGGGCAACCTGTTCGCGTACCGGACGGCATCGCCGCAGATCCTGAAACGGGCGCCGCACCCGGTCGGCCGCGCCAACGACCGCTGGCTGCGCAGCCTGGCCGCGCAGTCGGTCCGGGTGGTGGCCGCCTGGGGCAACGAGGGCGCGTTGCTGCGACGCGATGCGCAGGTGCGGCTGCTGCTGGGCCCGATGTACGTGCTGTCGTTGACGCAACGGGGACAGCCGCGCCACCCGCTGTACGTTGCGCGCGACGCGGCGCTCAGGCCCTGGCCCCGCCTCGCGTGACGGCCAGACTCGAACGCCAGGCCAGCAACCGGGATCAGCCCAATTGATGCGGGTCGCGATCGCGGGTTTGCTCGTTCTGTTCTGGGCTTGTGCCGATGCGCAGCCGCGCGGGGACGCCTGCCAGGCGCAGATTCCCCGCTCGCTCGAGCGAGCGCTGGCGGCGGCCTTCCCCGGCTATCGGACGCCGCTGGAATTCGACAACGTGCTGGAAGACATCCAGCGCAACCGATCACGGGGCGGAACGGGCTGTCTGGGCGTTGCCATGGCCGATTTCACCGGCGAGGGCAAGAAGGACTACGTGATCGGGTTGACGGCCCGCAAAGGCAGCAGCGGACTGGCCGTGATCGCGCTGCCGAAAAAAGGCGGCTGGAACTTCAAGAAAATCACCAGCTGGACCGAGGATGCCCGGTACCAGCAATATGTCGATGTCGTGGAGCCGGGCCAGCACGACCGGACCACGGAGGTGACGGCCGCGCTGGGACCCGGCGAGAAACGGTCGATGGATTGCCCGAACTGGGGAGCGCTGGTCGGCACCGTCCGGGCGACCCGCATCGTGTATTGCTACGACGAAGGACGCTGGTCACACGTCTGGGTCTCCGACTGAACCGGCAATTTAGACCATTTTCTCCGGCCGCACCCACTGGTCGAACTGCTCGGCCGTGACGTAGCCGAGCTCTAGCGCCGCTTCGCGCAAGGACAGGCCCTTGGCGTGCGCGTGCTTGGCAATCTGCGCGGCGCGGTCGTAGCCGATGTGCGGACTGAGCGCGGTCACCAGCATCAGCGACCGGTTCACCAGCTCGGCGATGCGGGCCCCATCGGCCTCGATGCCGCGCGCGCAGTTCGCATCGAAGCTGGCGATCGCGTCCGTCAGCAGGCGCGTGCTCTGCAGGAAGTCGTACGCGATCAGCGGCTTGTACACGTTCAGCTCGAAATTGCCCGAGGCCCCGCCGATGCTCAACGAGACGTCGTTGCCGATCACCTGGCAGCACACCATCGTGAGCGCCTCGCACTGCGTCGGGTTGACCTTGCCCGGCATGATCGAGCTGCCTGGCTCGTTTTCGGGCAGCCGCAGCTCGCCCAGCCCGCAGCGCGGCCCCGAGGCCAGCCAGCGCACGTCGTTGGCGATCTTCGTGAGCGCCAGCGCCAGGGTCTTGAGCGCGCCGTGCGCGCTCGCCAGCGGATCGTGCGACGCCAGCGCGGCGAACCGGTTGGGGGCGCACCGCAGCGGAAGGCCTGTCTCCGAGGCAAGCCGTGCGGCCACCCGCTCGCCGAACTGCGGGTGCGTGTTGAGTCCCGTTCCGACGGCGGTGCCGCCCACCGCCAGCTCGTACAGCGGGCCCAGGGTGGCGCTGATCGCGCCGTCGGCGTGGTCGAGCTGAGCCACCCAGCCGGACATCTCCTGGCCCAGCGTCAGCGGCGTGGCATCCTGCAAATGGGTCCGCCCGATCTTCACGACGCCGGCAAACTCGGCGGACTTGCGCTCCAGCGTCGCCCGCAGCGCGCGCAGCGCGGGCAGCAGTTCGCGCGTCACGGCCGCGGCCGCCGCCACGTGCATCGCGGTCGGAAAGATGTCGTTGGTCGACTGGCCCAGGTTCACATGATCGTTCGGGTGCACGCGGCGCTCCTTGGCGCGGCCGCCGCCCAGAAATTCGGAGGCGCGGTTGGCCAGCACCTCGTTCATGTTCATGTTGGTCTGGGTGCCCGAACCGGTCTGCCACACCGAAAGCGGAAACGCATCCGGGTGAGCGCCCGCCAGCACCTCGTCGGCCGCCTGCGCGATCGCCGCTGCGATCGCGGCATCGAGCAGGCCGAGCTCGCCGTTGACCCGCGCGGCGGCGCGCTTCACGCGCGCCAGCGCCATCAGCAGCGGCTCGGGCATGCGCTCGGTCGAGATGCGGAAATGCTCCAGCGAGCGCTGGGTCTGCGCGCCCCACAGGGCCGTTGCCGGCACCGCGACCTCGCCCAGCGAATCGCTTTCCATCCTGACGGGCTGGTTCATCGTGCGCTCCCCGGTCGAACTCTACAATCGCCACCATGCTGTCGATCAGCGGACTCGTCAAGCGGTACGGTGCGCGCACGATCCTGGACGGGCTGTCGCTGAGGGTGGAGCCCGGAGCCGTGGTCGCGATCGTGGGCGAATCGGGCACCGGCAAGTCCACGCTGCTGAACCTGATCGCCGGGCTCGAATTGCCCGATGCGGGCACCATCGAGCTGGCCGGTGCCGAGCTGGGAGCACTGAGCGATGACGCGCGCACGCGCATGCGGCGCCAGGCGATCGGCTTCGTGTTCCAGGCCTTCCACATCATCCCCCACTTGACCGCGCTGGAGAACGTCGAGCTGCCGCTGGTGCTGCAAGGCGTGGCCTCGCCCGAGCGTATCGACCGGGCCAGCCGGATGCTGGAGGCCGTCGGGCTTGGCGAGCGCGCGCGGGCGATGCCCGGCGAGCTCTCGGGTGGCGAGCTGCAGCGCGTGGCGATCGCCCGTGCGCTCGTGCATCGTCCCGCGCTGGTGCTGGCCGATGAACCGACCGGCAACCTGGATCCCGATACCGCGCAGTCGGTGCTGGCGCTGCTGGCCGCGAGCGCGCGCGCCGGCGCTGCGGCCACCATCCTGGTCACTCATTCGGAAGCCGCGGCGCAGTCGGCCGACCGCGTCTTGCGGCTCGCGCGCGGGCAGCTCGCGATCGGTCACCCGCGGCGCGCGGCCGGCCAATGAAACCCTCGCCCCGCTTCTGGCTGCTCACCCGTTTCGCCGGCGGCGCGGTCCGCGCGCAGCCTGCGCGAGCGCTGATCCAGGTGGCGGCGATCGCCGCCGGCGTCGCGCTGGGCACCGCCGTGCATGTGATCAACGCCTCGGCGCTGGCCGAGTTCTCGGCGGCCGAGCAGAGCCTGTCGGGCACGGCGGACTTGTCGGTGGTGGGTCCGCCCGAGGGCTTCGAGGAAGCCTGGTACCGGCGCATCGCGACCGACCCGGCCGTCGCGCTGGCCAGCCCTCTGCTGGAAGTCGACGCGACCGTGGACGATGGCGCGCGGCGCGCCGACGGGGCGGGGCGCGCGCACTCGCAGGCGCTGCGGATCGTCGGCATCGATGCGCTGCGCAGCGCGCTGATCGAGCCCGACCTGGTCGGCGTGCCGGGCGTCGGCAGTGAGCGCGGCGCCGCCCTGGGCGATCTGCTGGGCGAGGGCCTTTTCGTATCGCCGACCGCGCTGGCGCAACTGCGCCGTTCAACCGGCGAGGCGGTCGAGCTGGTGGTGGGCGAGCGACGCGTGAGCCTGCGCATCGCCGGCGAGCTGCCGGCCGCGCGCGATGCGGTCGCGACCATGGACCTGGGTTTTGCGCAGTGGCGGCTGGACCGCCTGGGCCGGCTGTCGCGCATCGATGTGAAGTTCGCGCCGGGGGCCAACGTCGAGGCCGCGCAGCGCGGCTGGGCGCTGCCGCCCGGGGTGCGGATCGAACGCGCGCACACCGCGATCCAGCGCGAGCAGGGTCTGTCGCGCGCCTACCGCGTCAATCTGGACGTGTTGTCGATGGTCGCGTTGTTGACCGGCGCGTTCCTGGTGTTCTCGCTGCAGTCGCAGGCCGCCGTGGCGCGCCGGCCGCAGCTCGCGTTGCTGCGGATGCTGGGCGCCACCCGCAGCGAAGTGGCGTGGATGCTGATCGCCGAGGCGGCCGCGTTCGGCGCCGCCGGCGCGCTGCTGGGGCTGGCGCTGGGCGCGCTGCTGGCGGACGCGGCGCTGCGCGCACTCGGGGGCGATCTGGGCGGCGGGTATTTCTCCGGTATCCGGCCGCGCATCACGATCGATCCAGCCGCCGCCGTGCTGCTGTTCGCCTCGGGCCTGGCCGCGGCAATCGGCGGCGCGTGGCTGCCGGCGCGCGAAGCGGCGGCGCAGCCGCCGGCGCCGGCGCTGAAGGCGGGCGTGGAGCCGACGCCCGGCTCGCAGCGGCCGCGCATCTGGGCGGCGGCCGGCGGATTCGCGCTGGCGGCGCTGCTGGCCGCGCTGCCGCCGGTGCAGGAGATCCCGCTGGGCGCGTACGGCTCGGTCGCGGCGCTGCTGGTGGCGACCATCGCACTGAAGCCCCTGGCCGCGCCGCATCTGTTCGGGCCGCTGGCGCAATGGGTGTCGATCCGGGTGCGCTCGGGGCGCGGCGCGCCGGCCTGGCTGGCGGCCACGCGGCTGGCGCGTCTGCCGCGCTTTGCCGCGGTCGGCGCTGCCGGCATTCTGGCCTCGTTTGCGTTGATGGTCGCCATGGCGACGATGGTCGCGAGCTTTCGCACCTCGCTTGATGGCTGGCTGGCGCGGATGCTGCCGGCCGATCTGTACGCGCGCGCCGCGCCGGCCGGCACGACCGCACGGTTTTCGGCGCGCGACCTTCAGCGCATGCGATCGGACCCGGCGGTGGCGCGCGCGCAGTTTTCGCGCTCGCGGCGCATCGTGCTCGATCCGGCGCGCGCCCCGGTGGTGCTGCTGGCGCGCCCGATCGACCGCGCGCACCCGCAGGCCACGCTGCCGCTGGTCGGAGCCGCCATTGTGGTGCAGGCGCCGGCGATCCCGGTGTGGGTGTCGGAGCCCGTGGCCGACCGCTTCCAGGCCAGGCCCGCAGCGCGGCTGCAGCTGCCGATCGACGGCCGGATGGTCGCCGTCACGGTGGCCGGCGTGTGGCGCGATTACGCGCGCCAGGGCGGCAGCATCGTGATCGACGCGGACGACTACGAGCGCATCACGGGCGATGCGTCGCGCACCGATGCGGCGCTGTGGCTCAAGCCGGGCGAGTCCGCCTCGCGGCTGGCGCAGCGGCTGCTGCCCACGCTCGATGCGCCGGCCGCGCAGTTCGGCGAGCCCGGCGAAATTCGCGAGCTCAGCCTGCGCATTTTCGACCGCAGCTTCCGCGTCACCTACCTTCTGGAATGGGCTGCGATCGGGATCGGCCTGGCGGGCCTGGCCGCCACGTTTTCGGCGCAGGCGATCGCGCGCACGCGCGAGTTCGGGATGCTGCGCCACCTGGGCGTGACGCGCGGCCAGGTGCTGACGCTGCTCGCGCTGGAGGCGACGCTCGTGACGCTGCTGGCCGCCGCGCTGGGCCTGGCGGCCGGCATCGGCATCGCGTGGGTGCTGATCGAAATCGTCAATCCGCAGTCGTTTCACTGGACCATGGATCTGCGCCTGCCGGGCGGCGTGCTGGCCGCGCTGGCGGCCACCCTGCTGCTGGCGGCGGCGCTGACCTCGACGCTGGCGGGCCGGCGCGCCCTGTCGATCGACGCCGTGCGCGCGGTCAAGGACGACTGGTGAACCGCCTGCGCCGCGCCCTTCTGGCCGCGTTCGCGGCGGTCCCCGCCGCGGCGCAGGCGGCCTCCGAAGCTTTAGCGAAGGAGGCCGAAGCTTTAGCGAAGGAGGCCGAGGCTTTAGCGAAGGAGGCCCCCCGCTACCCCGCCGTGACCCCGCGCCGACTCGAATTCCCGCGCGACCTGGGCGCGCACTTTCCATACCGCACCGAATGGTGGTACCTGACCGGTCAGCTCGATGCGCCGTCCGGCTCGAGCCAGCCGGCCATCGGCTTTCAGTTGACGTTCTTTCGCGTGCGCCCGCCGATCGACCCCGACAACCCGAGCCAGTTCGCCGCGCACCAGCTGGTGCTGGCTCATGCCGCCCTCGCCGATCCGCGCCGGGGCGAGCTGCTACACGAGGAGCGCATCGCGCGACTGGGCTTCGGCGTGGCGACGGCGTCGGACTCCGACACCGCGATCGAGGTCGACCGCTGGCAGCTGGCGCGCGATCCGGCGCGCGGAACCTATCTGGGGCGGGTGCAGGGCGCGAGCTTTGCGCTGGAGCTGACGGCCACGCCCACGCAGCCGCTTCTGCTGCAGGGCCTCGAGGGCTATTCGCGCAAAGGGCCCCCCGCTTCGGGTCTGGAGCCGGCGAGCCTGTACTACTCGGAGCCGCAGCTCGACCTGCAGGCGCGTGTGCGCCTCGAGGCGGGCAACGCCGGCTGGCAGGCGCGCAGCGGCCGCGGATGGCTCGACCACGAGTGGACCAGCACCCTGCTTCCTGCCCAAGCGGCCGGCTGGGACTGGGCTGGATGGAACCTGGACGACGGCTCCGCGTTGACGGTGTTCAGGATCCGAAGCGCGGCCGGCGCCGGCGAGGCGCTTTTCGCTTATGCGTCGCTGCGCGCACCGGGCGGGCGGGTGCAGACGTTTGCGCCGTCGCAGGTGCAGTTCGAACCGCTGCAGACCTGGACCTCGCCGCGCACGCGCGCCGTTTACCCGGTCGCGCAGGCGATCCGGGTCGGGTCGCGCCGCTTCGAGACGCGCCCGCTGATGGCGGACCAGGAGCTCGATGCGCGCGCCTCCAGCGGCATCGTCTACTGGGAAGGCGCCAGCGCCCTGCTGGAAGGGGCGCGCGCGATCGGGCGCGGCTACCTGGAGCTGACCGGATACGCGGCCCCGCTGCCCGGCCTGCTCACGGGATGAACAGCGTGGCCGGGTGCTGCAGCAGGCTTCGCACGTCCTGCACGAACGCGGCCGCATAGGCCCCGTCGACCACGCGATGATCGAACGACGATGACAGGTTCATCAGCTGGCGCGCGGCCACGGTGCCTTCGACGATCACCGGCCGCACGGTGATCCGGTTGACGCCGACGATCGCCACTTCCGGATGGTTGATCACGGGCGTGGAGACGATGCCACCCAGCCGGCCCAGGCTGGTGATCGTGATGGTCGAGCCCGACAGCTCTTCGCGCGTCGCCTTGCCGCTGCGCGCGGCCTGCGCCAGCCGCGCCACCTCGGCGGCGTTGCCCCACAGGTCGCGCGTGTGCGCATCGCGCAGCACCGGCACCATCAGGCCGGAATCGGTCTGGGTTGCGATGCCCACGTGCACCGCATCGAACTGAGTGAGCACGCCCGCCTGATCGTCGAAGCGCGCGTTGATCTGCGGATACTCGCGCACCGACTGCGCGATCGCCTGCACCAGGAACGGCAGCAGCGTCAGGTGCCCGCGCACCGCGGCCCACTTCCGGTTCAGCTGCGCGCGCAGCGCCTCCAGCTCGGTGACGTCGACCTCCTCCACGTAGGTGTAGTGCGGAATGCGGCGCTTGGATTCCTGCATGCGCTGCGCGATCATCCGCCGCAGGCCGACGATCTTGATCTCGCGTGTGCCATGTGCGTGCGGTGCTGCGCGCGCGGCCGCCGGCGCCGCGCTGGTGCGCGCCGCATACGCTTCCAGATCGCTGCGCAGGATGCGCCCGGCCGGACCCGAAGCCGGCACCGCGGCCAGATCCACGCCCAGCTCCCAGGCGCGCGCGCGCACCGCGGGCGAAGCGATCGGGCGCTGGTGCGCGCCGGCCCCGGTCGAGGCGCGCTGCGGCGCCGCGGCCAGCCCCGCTTGCGCCGGCGGCACAACCGCAGGCGCCTTCGGCTGCGCGGTCGCCGGAACCTGCGTACCCCGCGCAGCCGGCTGCGGGGCGGGCGGAACCTGCGTAGCCCGCGCAGCCGGCTGGGCGGGCGGGCCCTGCGTAGCCCGCGCAGCCGGCTGGGCGGGCGGGCCCTGCGTAGCCCGCGCAGCCGGCTGGGCGGGCGAGCCCTGCGTAGCCCGCGCAGCGGGCGAAGCAGGGTCGATCCGGATCAGCTCGGAGCCGACCGCCAGCACCTGTCCGACCTCGCCACCCAGCCCCACCACCTGCCCGGCCACGGGCGAAGGAATTTCGACCGTCGCCTTGTCGGTCATCACATCGGCCAGCGCCTGGTCCTCGGCGATCGTGTCGCCGGGCTTCACATGCCAGGCCACCAGCTCGACCTGCGCGATGCCTTCGCCGATGTCCGGCACCTTGACCACGTGCACACCCATTGTCACGTCTCCATCGCGCGCCGGAACGCCGCTGCCACGCGCGCCGGTCCCGGAAAATAGGCCCACTCCAGCCCGTGCGGGTACGGCGTATCCCAGCCGGTGACACGTTCGATCGGCGCTTCCAGCTGGTAGAAGCAATGCTCCTGTACCAGCGCCGCCAGCTCGGCGCCGAAGCCGCTGGTGCGGGTGGCCTCGTGCACGATCACGCAGCGCCCGGTTTTCGTGACCGACTGGACGATGCTCTGCAAGTCCAGCGGCCACAGGGTACGCAGGTCGATGATCTCCGCATCGATGCCGCTTTCCTGCGCAGCCGCCTCGCTCACGTACACCATCGTGCCGTAGGCCAGCACCGTGAGCTCGTTGCCGGGGCGAAACACCGCCGCCGACGTCAGTGGCACCGTGTAGTGGCCCTGCGGCACTTCGCTGGAAGCGCGCTCCGACCAGGGCACCACCGGCCGGTCGTGGTGGCCGTCGAACGGCCCGTTGTACAACCGCTTGGGCTCCAGGAAAATCACCGGGTCGTCGCACTCGATCGACGCGATCAGCAGGCCCTTGGCGTCGTACGGATTGCTTGGAATCACGGTGCGCAGCCCGCACACGTGCGTGAACAGCACCTCCGGACTCTGGCTGTGCGTCTGGCCGCCGTAAATGCCGCCGCCGCACGGCATCCGGATCGTGAGCGGGGCGCTGAAGTCGCCCGCGGAGCGGTAGCGCAGGCGGGCCGCCTCGGACACGATCTGGTCGTAGGCAGGATAGAAATAGTCGGCGAACTGGACCTCGACCACGGGCCTTAGCCCATAGGCGGCCATCCCGATGGCCGATCCGACGATGCCGCCCTCCGAAATGGGCGCATCGAAAACGCGGGTGCGTCCGTACTTGGCCTGCAGGCCCTCGGTGCAGCGGAACACGCCGCCGAAGTAGCCCACGTCCTGGCCGTAGATCACGACGTTGCCGTCGCGCTCCAGCATCACGTCCATGGCCGAGCGCAGCGCCTGCACCATCGTCATGGTGGCCATCGTCTACCCACCCGCCTGTCTGAGCTGGTCGCGCAGATGCGGCGGCATCTCCTGGTAGACGTCCTCGAACATCGTCGCCAGCGGCGGCACGTGGCCGTCCAGCAGCGTGCCGTGGCGCTCGGCCTCCTTGAACGCCTCGCCCACCTGCGCCTCGAGCTGCGCGCGCGCCGCCTCGTGCTCGGCTTCCGACCAGGCGCCGATGCGCATCAGGTGGCGCTTGAGCCGCGCGATCGGATCGCCCAGCGGAAAATGCTGCCAGTCGTCGGCCGGGCGGTAGCGCGACGGATCATCGGAGGTCGAGTGCGCACCCGCGCGGTAGGTGACCCACTCGATCAGCGTCGGCCCCAGGTTGGCGCGCGCCCGCTCGGCGGCCCAGCGCGACGCCGCGTACACGGCCAGGAAGTCGTTGCCGTCGACCCGCAGCGACGCGATGCCGCAGCCCACGCCGCGCGCGGCGAACGTGGTCGCCTCGCCGCCGGCGATCGCCTGGAAGGTCGAAATCGCCCATTGGTTGTTGACCACGTTCAGGATCACCGGGGCGCGGTACACGTGGGCGAAGGTGAGCGCGTTGTGGAAGTCGGCCTCGGCGGTGGAGCCGTCGCCGATCCAGCCCGATGCGATCCGGCTGTCGCCGCGGATCGCCGAGGCCATGGCCCAGCCCACGGCCTGGATGAACTGCGTGGCCACGTTGCCCGAGATCGAGAAGAAACCGGCGCGCTTGTACGAATACATCACCGGCAGCTGGCGCCCCTTGAGCGGATCGCGCTCGTTCGACATCAGCTGGCAGATCATCTCGACCATCGGGACGTCGTCGCGCGCCAGCAGCAGTCCCTGCTGGCGGTAGGTCGGAAAGCACATGTCGCCGCTTTGCAGCGCCATCGAATGCGCCACCGCGATCGCCTCCTCGCCCAGGCACTGCATGTAAAAGGAAATCTTCTTCTGGCGCTGCGCGATCAGCATCCGCGCATCGAAAGCGCGCGTCTTGAGCATCGCGCGCAGGCCGTTGCGCAGGCGGTCGGCGTCGATCGCCGGCGCCCACGGGCCCACCGCGCGGCCTTCCTCGTCCAGCACCCGCACCAGCGCGTACGCCAGCTCGGCGGTGTCGATCGCCGAGGCATCGACCGCCGGTCGCCGCACCGCACCGGGCGGCGAAGCGCGCAGGTACGAGAAATCGGTCGCGTGGCCGGGCCGGCCGCTCGGCTCGGGCACGTTCAGCCGCAGCGGCCCCTCGTTCATCCGCGCACGCCGATCCTGCGCAGCAGCTGCATCAGGTGCCAATCGGCGATCACGCGCGCGTTGCGCAGCGTGCCGTCGCGCACGCGCACCAGCGGCGTCACGTCGAACGCCTCGAACTCGGGGTACACCGAAACGCGGTCGCCGTCCTGCAGCAGCCGCTCGAAGCCGACCGATTCGCCATTGACGAGCACCAGCTCGACCTCGGTGTGGGGCACGCCGAGCGACTCGATCACCTGCTTCACGGTAGTCGGGCGCGCGCGCCAGCAGGAAAACTCCCGGCCGCGCAGCTCGGGGGCGAGAAAATCGTTCAGCTCCTGGTAGAACCGAAACCTCGCCGTCGCCATTGCCTCATCGATCCGGTGCGCGCAGTTGCCGAGACCGCGCAGTTTGCTCCCGGCGAGCTCGAAGCGCCAGACACTAAGCAACAGAAAGCAACTGAGGTGATGCAACTGATTCGAAGAACGGCAGTCGAAGCTCCGGACTCGGAGGACAGGCAGCGCCACGGACCGCCGCGGCCGGGTGGCGACCCGCGCGCCGCGCGGGGCTTCATGTCACCCGGGCCGCCGCTCGGGCGTTATCTTATCGTGTGGGCGTAGCATCAGCCGTCGCGGCCGCTTAAGACGACATGAGTGAATTGGACTTCGCTGCATTGCGGCGACAAATGGTCGCGCAGATCGCCGCCCAGACGATCTTCCTGACCGCGCGCCTGGGCAAGGCATCGCTGGACCGGCGCGTGCTGGACGTGCTCGGACAGGTTCCTCGCCACGAATTCGTGCGCATGGAGCTGCAGCCGCTGGCCTACGCCGACATGCCGCTGCCGAGCGGCTATGACAAGACGATTTCGCAGCCGTTCATCGTCGCCCTGATGACCGATCTGCTGAATCTGCAATCGACCGACACCGTGCTGGAGATCGGCACCGGCTTGGGCTACCAGGCGGCCATCCTGGCCAAGCTGGCCCACAGCGTCTACAGCATCGAACTCATCGAGGAGCTGGCGCTGGATGCGCGGCAGCGGCTGGCGCGCCAGGGCTACACCAACGTCGAAGTGCGGATCGCGGATGGCCGCGGCGGCTGGCCCGAGCAGGCACCGTTCGACAAGATCATCGTCACCGCGGCGCCCGACCTGGTGCCGGCCACGCTGCTGTACCAGCTCAAGCCGGGCGGCAAGATGGTGATCCCGGCCGGACTGCCCGATTCGCAGCAGCTGCTGCTGGTCGACAAGTCGGACAACGGCATGGCCTCGACCAAGGAGATCCTGCCGGTGCGCTTCTCGCTGCTGGAAGACACCGAGGAAAACTGACGGCATTGGCGCCGGCATCGGCGCGTGCGGGCTAGGGTGCGTTCCAGCTCGAATCCGGATCGAACTCGGTGATCGCGCGCGCGGCCTGCTGCGTTTGCGGCCCGAGGTTCTTCTGGAAGACGATGCCTTCCTGGTTGACCATGAACGTCATGATCCCGGAGTCGCCCCACCGCGCGGGGTACGCCACCAGGGCGAAGCCGGCCGTCATGTGGCCGTTCACGATGTAGTCCTTGGCGCCGCCCGGCGCGTGCGCGCCCTGGCGGGTCAGGATCCGGTACAGGTAGCCGTGATAGGGCGAGTGATACAGCGTGGGCTGGTCGCCCTCGTAGCCCTCGGCCTGGGCGCTGGCGATCAGCGGTCCGAGCGGACTTTGCGCCTCGCCGGCCGCCGGCTCCCAGTAAAGGCCGTCGTGCGTTCCGGGCTCGCTATGGAATCTGCGGGCGTACTCGTGCGCTGCGCCGCCGGGCCGGCTCTGGCTCGCGTACTCCCTTTGCGCCGCCACGTAGGCCCGGCACACTTCGATCACGCTGAGCTCATTGCGCCCGACGCGCCGGTCGATGATCTTCTGCACGCTGGCCGTGGTGTCGAAGTGCCAGCGGTCGGCCTGCTTGACGATCGGAATCGGCAGCGACCAATGCTCCGACCCCACCACCAGCGTTGCGGCGGCTCCACCCTCCACGTCGATCCGGTGCGCCGTGTCGTACGCCTTCACGAAGCGCGTGCGGCTCTCCTGGTCGGCGACCTTGTCTCCGGAGTGGACGAGCTTTTCTCCTTCGGGTCCCAGAATGCGGATGGTCTCGTTCTGGTTGTTGCTCCGCACCGCCGCAACGAGTGCATCGGCCGCCTGCTGGGCCGTCGCGAATTGCCGCTGCGCGGGCTCGCCCGCCATGCCCGTGCGAACAACGGCGACGCTCACGCAGGCCGCGGCGATGCCCGTACCGAGGACCAGCCACCTGCGGCGCAAACGCAGGTGCGTGGGCGCGGGCGTGTGCGGCGATCTCATCGGTGTCGGACGCCGCCGAGCGCCGGCGCGGGGGCTGGGGCGGCGGCATGCGGGGGCTCGACGCGGCTGGCAAAGCCGCGCTGCTCCTGCACCCGCACCTGTTCGCCCCGGCCGAACGACTCCATCGCCGGGGGCATGGCCCGCTCCACCGGTGCCGGCCGCGGCGCGGCCTGGGGCCTCGGGGCTGGGGGCTGCGGCCGAACCATTTCGGGCGGCGGCCGCCGCGCTTCGGGCGCCGGCATCGAACGCTCGGGCACGGGGGCCCGCGCAATGGCCTGCGGCACAGCCGGCCGCGCCGGCGCCGCTGCCGGCGGCGCAGGCTGGCGCGACGGGTAGCCGCGGAAGTTGTTGTTGTTGTTGCTGCTGCCGCTCCTGCTGCTGGTGCCGCTGTTGTCGTGCGCCACGTGCGTGTCCGGGGCACCCTCGAACTTTGCCCGCGTAACCGGGTCGCGATAGGGCACGCCGCCCCGATGCGACGGATCGTGTCGCCACGCGACGGGCGGCGGTCCGCCGCGCCCGTGGTCGTGGTCGCGGCCGCGGTCGTGGTCGAAGCCGGGTCCCACGCGGGGGTCGACATCGATCCGGTGATGGCGCCAGTCGGGCCGATCCCAGCCCCAGAAACCGACCAGGATCGGAAAGGCCAGGAAAGTGCCCATCTCGTAACCCGGCGCATAGAACTCGTCGGGCGGATAGTCCGGATACGGCCAGTCGCCGTAAGCGGCCTGCGGGTTGTAAACCGGCACGTATTCGACGTTCTGGTCGCCGGATGCGATTTGGATCCCCTGGTCGCCCGCGTTCACCGTTTCCTGCGGCGTGCTGGAAAGCGTTCCGGCCGACTGCGCACGGGCGCGCAGCCGTTGCACGCTGTCCATCACATCGGACTGCTGAGCCAGGAACGCATCCCCGACCGCTTCGGTCCAGTCCAGGCCATTGTCCATCCAGCTCAGTAGCTGCGGATAGGCGGCCAGCGACTTGACGCTGGCATCCCACGGCATCGGCTGCAGCGCCTGTGCAAGGTCATTGCCGCGCAACGCGGCGTTGGACGGATTCTGCAGCCAGCGGTCGGCCTGGACAATTTCCAGCGGGTAGGTGGCGGCCATCAGGATCTGGCCCAGCAGGTCGTCCGGATACAGCGCAATCGGCGCCAGCATCTGATCCAGTTGCGGAGCCGAATACGTCGCAGCACCGGAAGGCGGCGGTGGCTCTGCCGTCTGCGCGCTGGCGGGCACGACCAGCACTACGCTGGCGGCGAACAGCGCGGCGCGCGCGATGGCGTGCCGGCAAGCGCAGCCCCACCGCCTCATCGAGGTTCGCCGGGGAGGATGCGCAGTGGAGCCCATGTTGAAGTGTGCTGCACGCCCTCGCGTGCATTCCGAACGTTAGTCCAAGCCGCCGATCGATTGGTTCAGCACAGTCATACATTGTCACACCGGCGCCGCCCCGGGTGGGCCAGCTGTTGAACGGGCTTTGCGCGCCGGGCCGGCGGCCGGCCCCGGACCGCTCAGCGGCGGGCGCCCGCCCCGGGGCGCTTAAGGACGCTGAGCGCCATGATCAGCGCCGAGCCGCTGAGCGAGGCCAGACCGATCGGGCGATGGGCGATCAGCGAGCCGATTTGCACCAGCGCGCCGGGACTGCTCTGCTCGACATAACGGGCCAGCTCGAACACGTGATCCGACGTGATGCGCGCGGCCTCCTCCAGGCTGATCGGCACCGCGTTGCCTTGAAGCCGGTACAGGAAGCGGGCGAACGCGCCCGCCGCGATCGTCACGAGCGCGAGCGGTCCCACGGGCCGCAGCAGGTGCTCGAGCAGCTTGGCCCGCAGGCTCGCCGGCGCCTCGTGATAGACGCGCGAGACCAGTTCCGGAATCGGCTGCACTGGGTTGAACGGGTCGGGCATGGTGACGCCTCGGCTGTAAAAAGACTCGCCTGTGAAGACGCACGATATATATCCGAAATTGCATGGCCCGAATGACCATTCGAACGAATGGACGACATCAAATCGCAGGTCACTGAAAGGCGCAAGGGCGCGTTACGCGCCGGTGACCCGCTGTAACGCCAACCCCGAGTCCAATATGGTGCGCACCGCGGCGGCGGCGCTTTGCAGGGAATCGTGCTGTTTCAAATGAAACAGGCACAGCGCCGCACCGCACACCAGGGCATCGCGCGTGGCGCCGGCCTGGCCGCCCAGCGCGGCCAGTCCCGCCTGGGCCGCGGCCTGCGCCACCGCGGCGTTGTCGAGCTTGGGCGCGACCTGATTGGCCGTTGGATCGGCCTGATCGCCCTCGGGCTCGGAGCGCCCGGGAATCGGCGGCGCCAGCACCGGCTGATCGATACCGAGCTCGGCCGGGCTGAAATCGGCCGTCTGCTCCGGTCCCTGGTCGTGGTAATAAAAGGCCTTGCCGGCCTGGCGCAGCGAGGGGATAACGCCGCCTTCGACGCCGCGCACGATCAGCGCGGAATCGAATCCGGCCCGCCGCGCCAGCAGCGCGTACACGCGCGGATAGGCTTTGTGCACGTACCCGGTCACCAGGTGCGTGCGGGCCCGGCCGCGGATCGGACCGAGCAGCGCCTCGGCCGTGGTGACGGCCGGCCGCTTGACGATCAACGTGCGCAGCCTGGCCAGCTCATACAGCTTGGGACAGAACGTCTTCTGATCGACGTAGGTCCAGCCAATGCGCGGATCGGCCAGGCGCCGGGCGCCCTCGGCGGCCGTCATGTCGACCGGCGCGCCAGCGGCCGCCAGCACCTGGCGGTGCGTGACGCCGTACTTCGGTCCCATCGTCTCGACCCCGTGGCTGACGGCCGGCACGCCGCAGGCGGCCAGCACCGCGGGCAGGAAGGGCGCGGCGGGCAGCGTCCGGTTGAATCCGTCGTAGGGATCGGCGATGTCGACCAGGTCCGGCACCGTCGCGGTCACCGTCTGCGTGGCTTGCAGCAGCGCCTCCAGGATTCCGATGTTCTCTTCGTCGGTTTCGCGCTTCATCCGCAGCGCGATCAGGAAGATGCCCGCCTGCACCGGATCGACCGCGCCGTCCAGCACGAACTGCATGCCAAGGCGCGCCTCTTCGCGGGAAATATCCTTGCTCAGCTCCGGGCCGGTGGCGATGCGCTGCAGGATGGAACGCATCGTGGCGGCCGCCTCGGCGCTCGTAGTCTCGATGGGCGGGTTCATCGCGGACAGTTTGGCAGAAGTCGCGGCGGCTGCATGGTCTGTGCGGGTTGCGTCTGCCGAAAGCGCAGGATATCGGAGGCGCGCCAAATGTCGTATTTATGGAGCGCTGCCGTGCTGGTAAACCGTTCGCCCCCGCAAGGAGCCGCTCAATGGACTCGATGCTTGGCAATGCGCCTTCGATCGCCCTGATCTTCGGCCTGGCACTGGGTCTGACCGGTCCGGCGACCTCACAAGCCGAGCGAGAGTCCGCGGGCGGATTCCAGGTGCTCAGCGCAACATTCAAGAACGACACCACGCTGCCGCTCAGCATGATCGACAACATCATTTCCGGCGGATCGAACATCTGTTCGCTCGGCGGCAGTGCGGGCGGCAACCAGTCGCCGCAGCTGTCGTGGAAGAATCCGCCCAAGGACACGCGCAGCTTCGTCGTGGTCGCCTTCGACACCACCGCGAACTTCACGCACTGGGGGATCTACAACATTGCGGGCGATGCGACCGGGCTTCCCGCCAACGCTGGTGTCGCGTCAAGCCCGTACGGCAATCAAGTCCTGAACGATTTCCTGGACCCGAACTACGACGGCCCGTGCCCGCCGTCGAACCTTCCTCCGAACGTGCACCACTACGTCTTTACCGTCTACGCCCTGGGCTCGGAGCTGGACCTGCCGTCGACGTCGAATTTCCCGGCCAACGCCGAGACACTGTTGCGCGGCTTGATTCAGGCCGCGCTGCGCGGCGACCTGCTCGACAGCGCGAGCATTACGGGTTTTTACTCGACGACGCCGACCCGCTAGGCGCGGCGTCGAGCCAGCAGCCAGTGCCGCGGGCCGCGCGGCACTGGCCTGGCGCTCACTGGGTCAGCCCGGCCGAGGGAGCACCACCCCAGGAGACAGTCTGATTCTCACGGCGCGGCTGGTTGGGCGGTCAACCCGGCTTCGCCCGCCCGCGTGAACGCGAAACCGGCCGCTACCGACGCATCGGCCTGCAACAGGTAACGTTGATTCACGAGGCTTGCGGCGGCGGCACTGACGCGGGTCATGTAGCTCGCCAGATTCCCGTACCGCTCCTCCAGCGACAGGCGCGGATCACCGGACTTTTCGCGCAGCGCTTTCGTCGCCGCGAACGGAATGTAACCGCCGGTCAGATCGCACGCATCGCCCTTGCTGAAGCCTTCAACGCGCACATTCCACCCGGTGTACGTGCCAAGCGGCACCATCAGCGTGAGCGAGCGCAGGCCGTCGAGGTCGTTTCCGTCGACGTCCACTTGCGGCAGCAGCGTCGGATATTCGGCACGCGCCTTCGGCGGCTCGATCGAGATCACGCCCGATACGTCGCTCGCGTCATAGCGCTCACCGCGTCGATACACGAGGCGGGTGTTCCAGATGCCCGTCGGACCGGTCACCCCCGGTATGGATGGGAAGGCCACTCTCTCAGGCCGCACCAGCGTCCCCGCTGCGAGGCTCGAATAGCGGCTGGGAGGCGGTTCGACGTCTTTGGAAACCCAGTTCAGCAGCGCGACCAGCAGCGCGCGGATGTTGTAGGTGTACGAGTTCGCATTGGGCCGCTGCTCGCAGCCAGAGGCAGCGGAGGCCGGCAGCGACGAGGCCGGCGAAAATCCCCCGTGCTGCGTGCTCGAAAACTGATAGATGCGCACATTGCCGGGAAGATCGAGGTCGTGGGTTCCGCTCGGATCGACCGTGTCGAAGGCGCCGGAGGCTTCCCAGTACTCGATGTCGCTCATTGTGTGGACGATCTTCGGACAGGTGTGGGTTTCCTCGCACCGATCCAGCAGTCCGCCTTCTTCACCGGTGAAGGGATCGAAGGATCGGCCGTACGTGAGTGGCCCTTCCGGACCCGGATACTGCTTTTCGGTATGTTGCGTACCGGCCAGACGGCCTGGCTGCGAGAACCGCACGTTGATGTAGTTGCGCACCGAGCCGATGTGCGGCTGCATGCCATCGAACACCTGGCGCAGCTGCTCGTCGCGGTTGAAGCCAAGCTGCAGGAAAGTTCTGAGCAGGCGGCCGCTCTGCGATATGCCGTTCAGCAGGGACCACTGGATCTCGCCCGCCAGCGGGTTCGGAGTGCCGACGTCGTCCTTCGATTCATGGCGCAGAAAGGTGCCCACGTCGCGCAGGGCCGCCAGTCCGAGGCCCATCACGATCGGGTCCCTGGCGGTATACACCAGCTCATAGATATGGTTGGTATCGAATCCGTTTTTCAGACATACCATCTGCGGGTTGGGCACGCCGGGAAATGGCGTGCTGGTGCAGTCGCCATAGGACCAGTCACTCTTCTGAATCACCATGCGCGGGTCGTTTTGATGGACCCGCATGGTCAGCGTGTCATGCGAGTTGATGGTGGTCACCGAGGCATATCCGGGCGTATTGGAACTGGAATCGGCAAGAATGGGCTGCGACGGGGCCGGGTTTTTTAAGATGAACTCCGATCGGACCTTTCCCGTGATGGTGCCCCCGTGGCGGTGGTGCGCGATCGGGGCCGACATCGTGATCAAGGGGGTCTTCGCCGCAGGCGGCGACACAAGATCGGCCTGCCAGCCAGCCCATACGAGCGTGAAGCCTTGAATTTCCAGGAATCCATCGCCCGCACTGGTAGAGGAGGTGCCGACGTTGTAGAAGCCGGGATTGAGCTTGTTTCCGCGGTTGACGATCTCGAGCAGCATCGCCCGATTGGAGTGGCTCATGTCGGCCGGCTTGAGTATCGACACCACGGTCGAGTACTCGACCATTCCGCGCGCATTGCGGGGCGCCAGTTTGATATCCTGGATCACCTTGTTCAAGGGATCCTCCGGATCGATTTCGCCGTAGGCGGTCCCGTCCAGCTGCTCGTACAGCCCCACTCCATCGAACAGTGTGGTGCCATAAGGGTAGGTGGTCGGACCGAAAACGATCCTGGTCACGCGCGCTTCAGTATCGGCAGCAAAACCGGACGCCAAACCAGCGATCCAAGTAATCGCGGCGATTCTACGGATGTCCGCTCGACGAACAAAACCCTCTGCCATGGCTGCACTTCCTGTGGAAAGTTGACGGATCTGGCGCTCAAACTCGGGAAGACCCGCCAACGCGGCCCGCAGGAGCGACTTCAGCAAGCGCGGGTTGGGCGCACTTGACCGGCGTCAAGCTACCGGATCGCACTCATCCGAATGACCTTGTGAATCGGATTTTGCTGGCCGATTTCTCGCCATGTTTTATTGGGCGATTTCTCGCAATGGCGCTTGCGCGGTTGGCACGCAACATTGCGCCAGTGTTGTCCATCTTTGATTCCTATGGCTTTTGGTTTGTTCGCGAACGCGGCGTACAACTGTCCCTGAAAAGCCAAGCCGCCGCCGCTTCGGTGCACTGCGCTGGCCGTTTGCCGCTCGGAGGCCTGAATTCGAGGCATTTGCCGGCCGTTTTCACGGATTCGTCCGGGCCGCGCCGGTGCGATACCTCACCGGATGTCCGCGCGAGTTTGCCGCACCATCCTGTCGTGCCTGCTCGCCGCCGCCGCGCCCGCGGCGACGGCGATGGGCTTTGCCGGCCTGGAGCGGCTGATCGCCGAACGGCACGTACGCTCGATCGAGGACCTGCTGGCGCTGCTTCCAGCGGACATGCGCTCGCGCTACGTGCTGATGTTCCGCAGCCGCAGCCTGCACGGATCGAGCTTTGCGCACCCGCGCGCGATCCTGTTCGACCCCGAGGCACGGTTCGTCATTTCGTTCAACGGCGACGCCGACCAGGCCGGATTCGGTTCCCTCGAGACGATGGAGTTCGACGAGGCCAGCAAGTCGTTCAGGCTCCACGAGATCACCTTCCCGCTGGACGCCGGCGGCGAAGCGGCCGTTCGCGTCTCGCCGCCGAACCCGCAGTCGTGCCTGAAGTGCCACGGAGACCCCGCGCGGCCCGTCTGGGACACCCACCCGGCGTGGCCCGGCGCCTACGGCGAGCGCTACGGCGCCGCGTTGACCGCGCCGGAACGGGCCGGGTTGAGCCAATTCCTGCGGGAGCAGCCGAGCCATCCGCGCTACCGCCACCTGCTCGAGGTCGACCGCTTCGCCAACCCTGAAACGTTTCGCCCCTCGGCGCGGGCCCGCTACGAGGGCACCGAGCACCTGCCGCCCAATGCCGAGCTGGGAGCGGCGCTGGGACGGCTGAACTTCGAGGCCATCGTTCACCAGCTCGAATCCCAGCCGGAATTCGCCTCCTACAAGTACCTGCTGGTGGCGTCCCTGGGCACCGATTGCGGGCGCCTGGACGCGTTCTTTCCCGATGCGCAGCGCGCCGGGATCGATGCCGCCCTGGACCGCTTCGCGGCCGCCTCCGCGCGCGCCAATGCCGCGCAGGCCCGGCTGAAGCAGTTGCGCGCGGTCGGGGCCGTTCCATCCGATGCGGGCGCATCGGCCAGGATCGACGGCGTCGAATCGCTCGACCGGTTCCGCTACGTGGTCGAGACCCGATTCGGCCTGTCGACGAGCCAGTGGACGACCGCCCTCGAAAAAGGCAGCTACGACTTCGCCTGGTCGCCGTCGGCCGTGGTCGAGATGGCTTCGGCTCTGCGCAAGCGGGTCGCGCAGTCCGACCCGGAGACCCGGGAGCTGGCCGACTTTCGGACCTTTTCCGGGCGCGACCCGTACTGCGCGTACCTGTCGCGCCGCAGCCGCACGGCGCTGGCGATGGACCGTCCTTCCAGCGCGAGCGCGGCTCACCGGGCCGCGGACGCGCCCGTGTCCGCCCTGGCCCGCACGCGGGCGCTGCTGGACCAGTGCGCCGGCTGCCACCTCACGGGCGTTGGCCCGCACCTGCCGTTCGACCATCCGCCCGAGCTGGCCGCGCTGCTGCGCGGCGGGCGCTTTGCGCACGGCACGCTGATGGACGAAATCCGCTGGCGCCTGGCGCCGCAGGCCGGCGCCGGTCGCATGCCGCTGGGCACCAACATCAGCGAGGAGGAACGCGACGCGCTGCTGCAGTACTTCGGGGGGGTGCTGCAACAGGCCGGGGCGCCCTGATCGGACCGCCCTGACCTTCTACTACAGACCGTCCAGTTCGCGCTCCAGGTCGGAAGCCTGCTCCCACAGAATGTCGCGCTTGCGCTGGCCGTCCGCATCGAAGACGACGATGCGGAAGTCGTGCATCACGTGCTCGTCGTAGACCCAGTACTTCAACTCCAGGAAATCGGCGAGCTGGCGCGTATCGGCCTCGGTCCCGCTCAGGAAGTGGAAGGTCGGCGGCAGGCGGCGCGCATCGCGGTAGCGGCGCCATTCGGCCGGCGAATCGCGCGACGGATCGTAGCTGACGACGACGAAGGCGGCCTCGCGACCGCGGCGCGCCAGGATCTCCTGCATCTTGCGCAGCACCAGCATGCTCGAGGAGCAGGTCTTGCGACAGGACGTATAGGCCAGCGTGATCACGACCGGGCGGCCCTTGTAATCGGCGAGCGTGCGCGCGGCGCCGTCGGCATCGACCCAGTGCACGGCGCCGAAGCGCGAGAAAAGCTGCGCCGAGGCCGAGGCACTGAGGCTCAGCGCAAGTAGGACGAATCCGACACGGGCCAGCCGGCACAGCCGGGTGCCGCTCAAAGGTTCGGGGCCGGGCACAAGACGATGGTGATCGATTAAAGGGTCCATTTTGACCGTTAACAACGATCCGCGTTCCCGCGTCGATGGCCATTGAGCGGGTTGGTGCACGCCCGCGGTGCGAGCGGCGGCAGTCAAGACGACGTTAGTTCGGCCCTTGCGCCCGTAGATGCCGATATGTGCGCCCTCGCGCCCGCTTTTCAACCGACCCCGCGCTGATCCGCACTTCTACTCTTAACGCGACATCACAACCTCGCCGCGCGGCGTCGCGTGGCTCGTGGCTGACAGCGGGCGCCACGACGACCTTCGAATACTCCTCAGGGGAACGGAATGAAATCTCGAAGAATCCGCCTGGTCATAGCCCTAGCGGGCGCGATCAGCGTTTGCACCGGCGCACCGGGCAGCGCGAGCGCGCAGACTGCGAACCCGGACCCGGGCGTGCAGGAGCTGCAACGCAAGCTCGAGCAGAGTCTGCAAAAGATCGAGGAGCTGTCCAGGAGGGTACAGCAGCTCGAGACCCAGCGCGGCGCCCCGGCTGCCGGCGCGCCGGCCCCCGCGCCCGCGGCGGCGGCTCCGGCCGCCGCTCCAGCACCCGCGGCGGCGGCGCCAGCGCCGGTTGCTCCGACCGCTGCAGCGCCGGCACCGGATTCGCGCATGGACGACATCGCCTCGCAACTGAGGCAGCTGTCGCAGAGCGTGAGCCGGATGAACAACGACACCGGCGTGCCGTTGCACGGCTTCATCGACGTGGGTGGGCGCTGGTACACCCGCGTCGACCCCGGCAGCAGCAACGCCGCCAACGGCTTCAACGAAAAGGCGATCGACTTCTACCTGAACCCGTCACTGGGCCAGCGCATCCGGTCGCTGATGGAGATCGCGATCGAAACCAGCGAATACGGTCAATCCCCGGGCATCGACTTTGAGCGCCTGCAGGTCGGCTACGTCTGGAACGACGAGCTGACGGTCTGGATCGGCCGCGTCCATACACCGTACGGCTACTGGAACACCGCCTTCCACCACGGCCCGCAGATCCAGACCTCGATCCAGCGTCCCAAGTTTCTCGCGTTCGAGGACACCTACGGCATGATGCCGGCGCACACGGTCGGCATGTGGGCGACCGGCCGGGAGGCGATGGGCAACGGCCACATCACTTATGACGCCACCGTCGGCAACAGCCCGCGCATCCTGACCAACGGCGGCCAGCCCGGCACCGGCAGTGTCGACATGAATCTGCTCGGCTCGAACAACCACGATGTCTCGACACTGGTCAATCTGGGCTATGAATTCGGCGGCCCCCTCGATGGACTGAAGCTCGGCGTGGACGCGATGCGGTGGCGCACCACCGACGACGTTGCGCCGCTTCCGAACACGACCAATGTCCGCTTCCTCGGCGCCTACGGCGTGTACACCGAGGACGACTGGGAGATCCTGAGCGAGTATTACAAGTTCTTCGACACCAACGTCAGCGACGGCGGATCCCATCACCGCAGCTGGGCTGCCTATGCGCAGGTCGGCCACGCGTTCGGCAGGTTCACCCCGTACGCGCGCTGGGAGACGGCGCTGCTGGACCAGGCCGACAACTATTTCGGAACGCTGGCGCCGGCGATCGGGGCTTCGTACCGGCGCGATGTGGGCGGTCTGCGCTTCGACCTGACGAGCAACACGGCGCTGAAATTCGAGTATGACAGCACCGAGTTCCTCGACCGCGGCCTGCACAACTACAACGAGTACCGCTTCCAGGTCGCGGTCCGCTTCTGACAAAAAGGGAGAGCCGATGAAGCTCAGACAGAAGCTGGTCGTGCTCGCCGCGGCGGGCCTGGTCGCACTGGCGTCCAGCGCCGCCCGTGCCGGCGACCTGTACGTTATCTCCAACTCCAGCACCACGGTCAGTGCCGCCGATGTGCGGGAGATCTTTCTCGGCGAGAAACAGTTCGCCGGAAGCGTCAAGCTGATTCCCGTCGACAACGCCGCCGCGCAGGACCAGTTCCTGGCGAAGGTGATGAAAATGGAGCCGGCCAAATACACTTCTTCGTGGACCAAGAAGTCCTTCCGCGACGGCGTCAGCCCCCCGCCCATCAAGGGCAGCGACGCCGAGACGATCGAGTTGGTCAAGCAGACGGCCGGCGCCGTCGGCTACGTCGGTACAACTCCCCCTGCCGGCGTCAATGTGGTCGGCAAGTTCTGAGTAAGGCTGGAGCCCCCGGAGTCTCGCGATGCGCCAGCTTTCGGACCTGAATCGACGCATTGTCCTGCAGTTCGTGATCGTGCTCGCCCCGTTGACGGTATTGAACACCTACCAGGTCATCGTCGAACGGGCCAACAGCCGCCAGATCGAACGCACCGCGCACTTGCGCTCGAGCGCCGACCAGGCGCGGGCGCACTACGCGGTCTACCTGGACGGCGTCGTCGACGCCGTCGACGCAGGCCACCTGGCGGTCAAGGCGATCGACGCACTCAGTGCCGCGCTGGCGGACGAGCGCCGCCTCGGGGTCATGGATCCGGACCATTCGATCGAACCGGCGGCCGGCCCGATGGCCACCATGCTCGCGGCGCTGCAGGCCGATCCCTCGCTCAAGGGCCTGGCGCCGTTCCGCGAAACGGTTCCTGCCGTGGGCAAGCAGATCGCCGCCGACCTGACCGCTTATGACGAGTCCGCCCGCGCGGCCATCGCGAAAGCGACCGCGCCGCGCCAGCAGCTGCTGGTGCCGATTGCGATGCTGCTGTCGCTCGTCCTGGCCGCCCTTTGCATCTGGCGCGCGCTGCGCGACCTCACCGGGCCGCTGCAGCGGGCCATCGAGTCCGCCGACCAGATCGCTGCCGGCAACATGGACGTCGCAACCAGCCTGGACACCAAGCGCGACCTCGGTCATCTGCTGGCGTCGATGCGTACGATGGCCGAGCGCGTCACCGCCATGATCGCGAAGATCCGCGTCGCCAGCGGTACGATCGAGGGCGTCGCCACTGAGCTGGCGCAGAGCAATCTGGATCTGTCGCAGCGCACCGAACAGCAGGCCGACTCGCTGGAGCGCACCGCGGGCTCGATCGGGCAGCTGGCGCATACGGTGCGGCAAAACGCGGTCAACGCGCGCCAGGCCAGCAACCTGGCGGTCAACGCCAGCCAGACGGCACAGGCCGGCGGCGAAACCGTCGGCCGCGTGGTCGAAACGATGAGCAGCATCGCCGACAGCTCACGCAAGATCCACGAGATCATCGGCGTCATCGATGGGATCGCGTTCCAGACGAACATCCTGGCCCTGAACGCCGCGGTCGAGGCGGCCCGGGCCGGGGAGCACGGCCGCGGCTTCTCGGTCGTCGCGGCCGAAGTGCGCACGCTGGCGCAGCGCTCGGCACAGGCCGCCAGCGAGATCCGCAAGCTGATCGTCGACAGCGTCGGCCGCGTGCAGGGCGGCGCAACGCTGGCCCAGGAAGCGGGCGAGCAGATGCGTGAAATCGTCGCTGCCGCCAAGCGCGTCACCGATATCATCGGCGAGATCACCACCGCCTCGGATCGGCAGGCGGCAGAAATCGAACAGGTTGACCAGTCTGTGGCGGCGATCGACCAGTCGACCAAGCAGAACGCAGCGCTGGTGGAACAGGCCGCCGCAGCGGCCAGCAGCCTGGAAGCCCAGACCCGTGGCCTCGTCGAGGCGGTTGGCGCCTTCCGGGTAGCCGAAACGCCGGCTACTTAAGCGCCCGCGCCTCGCGGTCGTTACCCTCCCGTTACATCGCACCGCTCAAAGACCGGCCACAAACGTGGTCGCGGCCTGAGTCGGTTCACCCTTTCAAGCGCATTGCGAATTTAAGCGCATATTCGCGAGTGCGCGTTGAACCGAGCCTGGGTCCAAAGGCACTCACCGCGCGGTTAGTTTCCGCAGCAACCGAAGGGAGAGTTCCATATGAAACGCAAGACCCATCTTGTACCTTGTGCCCTCATGGCCATTTCAACGCTGTTCACGACCGCAGCGCGCGCCGACAGCAGTGAGCCCGAGGGTCCTCGCAGTGCGTACCTCGTCACCCACCTGGTCTCGGACATCACGGGCGCGGCCGCCACCCAGGATCCGGTGCTTGAAAATGCCTGGGGGGTTGCTTTTTCACCCGCGGCCAGTCCGTTCTGGATCAGCGACAATGCCAGCGGTTGCTCGACGCTGTACGACGGCGCCGGCGTCATCACACCGTTACAGGTGAAAATCCCCCTGCCCGGAGGCGTTCCCGCGCCGGCCAGCTGCACGCACGTCGACCCGAACAATCCTCCGGCCGTGACGCCGGCGGCGCCCACCGGCATCGTGTGGAACGCTTCGAGCCGCTTCCTCGTGCCCGGCACGAGTACCCAGGCCGCGTTCATTTTCGCGACCGAAGACGGGACGATCTCCGCCTGGGCCGGGGGCCTGGCTGTGCCCAATGCCGCCGTGCTGGCCGCCGACAATTCGGCCAACCCGAGCGCGGGCGCCGGAGCCGTGTACAAGGCCCTGGTGTTTGCGGTCAACGCCAACGGGCCCTTTTTGTTCGCGACGAATTTCCGAGCCGGAACGATCGATGTGTTCAAGCCGACCGCGTTCGCGCCGCCCGCCGCAAACGGCACCTACGTCTTGACCACCACGGACGGGGGTTTTGCTGACCCGGATATCCCGGCCGGATACGCGCCGTTCGGCATGCAGCTGATCGACGGGGACCTGTTCGTCACCTACGCGAAGCAGAACGCGCAAAAGCACGATGACGTGGCCGGCGCGGGCAACGGTTTTGTCGACGTGTTCGATACCGACGGCCACCTGCTGCGCCGGTTTGCCAGCCACGGGGCGCTGAACTCGCCGTGGGCAGTGACGCCCGCTTCCTTCAACTTCGGCCGGTTCGCCGGTGCCATTCTGATCGGCAACTTCGGCGACGGCCGCATCAGCGCCTACGACCGCAGCGGGCGCTTTCTGGACACGCTGGAGGACGCCAACGGCGAGCCGATCGTGATCGACGGCCTGTGGACGTTGACGCAGGGCGGGGGTAAGAACTCCAGCCCGGACACGATGTTCTTCACGGCGGGCCCGAACCACGAGACCGATGGCCTGTTCGGGAAGATCACGCCCGTGGCCCACAATTGATTTGATCGCAGAACCGCTCGCGTGGGGATTCCCCCGCGAGCGGGGCGCGCGCAGCGCCGCCTACGTGGATCCGTGCAAGGCCAGCCGGCGCGTTTCGCGCTCGTAGGCGTCACGGCACGCGTGATCGCCACAGAAGCGTCCCTGGCGCCAGGAGTCGCAGTCACAGAAGTCGGCGCGCCGCGTTGCCGCTTTGGTGGCGTCGTTAATCGCCCGTGCGAGGTAATGCTCGGTGCCTTCGCTGGCGAGATCCGCGTCGTCTGGCAAGTACCACCTCGATGTCTCGGAATGTGCGCAGGGCTTACATACTGCGCGCACCTTCGGGTTCACGCAATCTTGCGTGTGCGCCACAGTCCCACGGCGGCCGCCGCGATTCCCAGCAAATTACCGCCGATCTGCTCGGGCGAATGCAGGGACAAGACGTTTTGCGTCCACAGCAGCGCGCTGATCAACAACGCCAGGCGCAGTCGCGAACCCGACAGGAAAAATGCGGCATAGGTGACCAGGATCGAAGCGGCGACCGGCAGCAGCGTCAGCCAACCCCGCCAGGTGAGCGAGGCCGCCACCAGCGAGATCACGATGAACAGCGCGCAAGCTCCGATCCGGATCCGGTTGTCGCGTTGGAACAGCAGGCTTGCGGTGCCGGTACGCGCAACCGACACGCACGACAGCGCGGCTCCCGTGGTTGCGTCCAGCAGGAAGTTGTTCAGCGCCCACAGGATGCCGGCCAGCAGGTAGCCGCGACGCAGGCCGCGGTCGCATCGGTACAGGGTGCTGCGAACGCTCAGCCCCAGCGCGGCGATGCCGGTGGCGTGGACCAGGAGGGAAGCCGTCATGAAATCTCGGGCGCACGACAGGAACCCGTACAAGGTAGCCCGGGCGATGATTAAGGGATCGCTCGGATAGCACCTGTTCGACCGCCTTCCGTTCAATGACTGACCCTCAGGTCCTCCTCGCGGGTCGTCTTGCCGGTCTACCCTGGCTTAACGCCGGGTTCTTGCCTGACTGCGAGCGTCAGTGGTCGCCGCGCGACGGGATCACCGCGGCCATCTTCGAGACCGTGAAGTGTTCGACCTGCAAGGTCCAGGCCGAATCCACGGCCGCCTGCGCGCCCGCAAAGGGCAGGTACAGGGCCAGGTTCGACACGTAAAGCGTCTTGCCGTCCGGGCTGAACGCCGGGCTGGCCGGAAACAGCAGCCCGTGCGGCACGCCGTGCTCGTCGATCCCGTTGAAGTCGCCCAGTTTGGCGATCACCTTGCCGGTCGGGTCGACCACGACCATCTCGTCTTCCTGATTGGCGCAGACCCACAGGTTGTCGTGCGGGTCGATCGCAATGCCGTCCGGCGCATTGATGCCGGTGATGAAGATCGACGCAGCACCGGCGCTCCCATCCGGGTTGATCGGGATCTTGATGATCTGGTGCTCGGCGGTGTTGGCGACGTACATCGCCGTGCCCGCGTTGTTGAACTCGATGCCATTGGCGCCGAAGGGCGGCGTCAGGCCCGTTCCGGGCGCCAGCAGCGGATCTTTGCTCCAGGCCGTGGCCGCCCCACCCGCCGGACCGGTCCTCCAGATGACGCCGTTGAAGGAGTCGGACACGTAGACGTTGCCGCCCTTGTCGAACGTCAACGCGTTCAGGCCCGAGCCCGCGACCGGCCCCATGAAAACCGAAGAAGCCCCGCTGGTCGGATCGACCCGCAGGACCTTGCCGGCTCCGAAGTCGAGCACCAGCAGATCGGAAGTGACGGGATTGAAGGCCAGCCCCAGCATGTGGGGACTTGAGTTGGCGATCGTGACCTGGCGCACCAGCTGGCCGTCCGGCGCGATCACGTAGAGCACCGCGTTGCCCGACAGCGCACCTTTGGCGTTGAACCCGAACGTCGGCACGTAGATGTTGCCGTCCGGCCCGACGGTGAGGCCTTCCACGCTGCTGGGCTGGCCCGGGGTCGCGTCCGGCAGCACCGCCAGGTTGTCGACCTCGCCGCGGTGCCAGGCGCCCGCGGGCGCCGCCGTTAAGATACCGATAGCAAAACCCAGCGCGGTCGCAACGACTCGAAACCCTGCCATGGCACTCCTCCTTCCTGAAATTGGGCCGATACTCGCGAAGATGCTGCGCCCCGGCCTCGATTGTTGGAGTGGAAATTTTGCGCCCGCCCGGCTTTGCCAACAAGGCTCGCTGATATCGGAGAGGGGATATTGATGGCGACACGCGGATTTCTCGGACGGCGCCCGAGCGAGGAAGTGGCGCATCGACTACCGCCAGGGCAGTACCAGACCGAGGATTTCCCGGTCCTGGCGAAAGGGCCGACGCCACAGGTCGATCGGGCGACCTGGAGATTCACCATCCACGACGGCTCGCAGCCGCTGGCGAGCTGGACCTGGGCGCAGTTCGAGGCTCTGCCCCAGACGGTCTGGCGCCGCGACATCCATTGCGTCACCAAGTGGTCCAAGCTCGATACGACCTGGAGCGGCGTCACCATCGACGATCTGTTCCAGGCCGCCGGCATCACGCCTCCGGGCGCGTACCTGCTGGCCGAATCGCACGACGACTACGACACCAACCTGCCGGTCGCGGATCTGGTGGGTGCAAAAGCGATGATCGCGACGCGCTTTGGCGGCGCGCCGCTGGAGGCGCAGCACGGCGGCCCGGCCAGGCTACTGGTCCCGCACCTTTATTTCTGGAAGAGCGCCAAGTGGATCAAAGGCCTTCGCTTCACCGCGCGTGACGAGGCCGGGTTCTGGGAGCAGCGCGGCTATCACATGTACGGCGATCCGTGGCGCGAGCAACGCTACACGAACGACCCATGACGGTGGACGCCCCCGCCGTCCCGGCGCGCTGGCAGCAGGCGGTGATCGAGCGGATCGTGCCGCGCACGCCGCGCGTGATCAGCGTCTGGCTGCGGTCCCCGCTGCAGCGGCACGTGGCAGGCCAGCACGTCGACGTGCGGCTCACCGCCGCCGACGGCTACGAGGCCGAACGCAGTTACTCCATCGCCTCCGCTCCCGAAACGGGCCTGATCGAGCTCGCCATCGAGCGCCTGGAGGATGGCGAAGTCTCGCCGTACTTTCACGAGGTGGCCCGGGCCGGAGACACGATCGAGCTTCGCGGCCCGATTGGCGGCCACTTCGTGTGGCGCCCGGAAGACGGCGGCCCCACGCTGCTGATCGCCGGCGGCTCGGGCGTGGCGCCGCTGATGGCGATCGTGCGCAGCTGGTCGGCCGTGGAGGCGAAAACGCCGCTGCTGCTGGTGTATTCGGCCCGCGTCTGGGAGGAACTGATCTTCCGCGACGAACTGCTGGACGCCGAGGCGCGCGAGCCGGAATTCTCGTTGGTCTTGATAATCACACGCGGCAAGCCGCATCGCCCGCGGGACTTCGACCGGCGCCTTGACCGGCCGCTGCTGAGCCAGATTTTGACGAACTGGGGGCAATCGCCGCGCAACGTCTACGTGTGCGGCTCCAACGACTTCGTAGAAACCGTCACCCGCAGCCTGGTGGCCGAGACCGTGCCCGCGGCGCTGATCCGTACCGAGCGCTTCGGCGGGAAGAACTGAAAGGAGCGTCCGTGCGCTCAACGAACCCCGAAATCTGGTTTGCCGCGGGCGTGCGAACGCCCTTCGCGAAGGTCGATGGCGCGCTGGCCAAATTCGACGCGATCAGCCTTTCCGTTCCCGTGGTGCGGCACATGGTCAACCAGCTGGGCCGCGCCACGCCCGACTTCGCGGTCTGGGGCGCGGTGGTCCCGAACCTGACCTGGAGCAACATCGCGCGCGAGGTGCTGATGGACGCGGGCGTGGCACCGACCATCCCGGCGTTCTCGACCATCATGGCGTGTTCGACCAGCATGATCGGTGCGATCGAGGCCGCCGGAATGATCGACGGGGTCAACCGCAACCTCGCGCTGGTGGGCGGCGTCGAGAGCCTGAGCCGCATCCAGCTCGGCCTGGGCCAGTCTCTGTCGGACTGGGTGCGCAGGTTTCAGCAGGCCCGTTCGCTGGGGCAGAAGATCTCGCACGTGACGGATCTGAAGCTGGGCGACGTCAAGCTGTATATCCCGGCCGTGAGCAACCGCACCACCGGCATGAGCATGGGCGAACACACCGAGTTCATGGCCCGGGAGTGGAGCGTAGGGCGCGACGAGCAGGATCAGATCGCACTGGAAAGTCACCAGCGCGCGGTCGCCGCGTGGGATCGGGGCTTCTTCGATGACCTGGTGATCGGGATCGGCGATCTGCGCCGCGATTCCATCCCGCGAAACGACACGTCCGTGGAGAAGCTGGCGAAGCTGCCGCCGAGCTTCGACCGCACCAGCGGCCGGGGCACGCTGACGGCCGGAAATTCATCGCCGTTGACCGACGGCGCTGCCAGTGTCTGGGTGGCCTCGCAGGCGGGCCTGGCAAGACTGCCCGCCAACATCCCGAAGGCGAAACTGCTCGACTGGGAGATCGCCTCCATCGATGTGCGCACCGAGGGGCTGCTGATGGCCCCGGCCTACGCGATCCCGCGCCTGCTCGCCCGCAACGGGTTGACCTACGCCGACATCGATCTGTGGGAAATCCACGAGGCCTTTGCGGCCCAGGTCGTCGCCCACATCAAGGCCATGGAAAGCCGCGACTTTCTGCAGCAGCGGGTCGGCGTCGATAAAACCTTCGGCGCCTTTCCCCGCGAAAAAATGAACCCCAATGGCGGCAGCGTCGCGCTGGGCCATCCCTTCGGAGCAACCGGAGCGCGCATCCTGAGCCAGACCGTCAAGGAACTCGCCGCTCGGCCGGCAGGACAGCGCGCGATCGTCAGCATCTGCGCGGACGGCGGCCAGGGGAGCGTGGTTCTGATTTCCTCGTGAGTTCAGACGCGGTTAGAGCGCCGTTTACGACATCGAAGTTCACACATTCAACTGACGCAAAGACGTGAGAATTCCAGACGACAGATTGCGCTCGGAAAGTCTTGCGGTCCGAATCAACATTGATTATTCTGGCAACCGGTCGGCGATGTGTTGTCGACCGGTTAAGGAGGCTTAGAGATGTTCAACCTGCGCAACTGCCACGTCCTTTCGCTGCGAACTGAGTTCGCGGCGGCCGGCTCGTGGTTGCGCTCAACGCGCATGGCGGCTGCAGCCGTGCCGTCCCGTCTCGGGATGGCGCTGCGCGGCATCGCCACGCCGACAGATGATCCGGGTGGAGGTCCAGGCGGTTAGCTGAACCTCGCTGGCAAAAAAAGCCCGGATCGCGTTGAACGCCTCCGGGCTTTTTCTTTGAGTTGTCAACCCTGTGAGGATGGTCATGAAACGGTCACAATTTTATCCGGGAAAGAACGATTTCTTCTTCGCTTGCCTGATCACCGCCATGTTCGCGGTCACCTTGTTCGGCGTCATTGCCGGCACTCTGGACCTCATTCGCGGTCACGCCGGCGCGGTCTATGCAGTGACGCCAATGGCGCCCATTGCTCTGGCCGGCGCCGGCGAGCAGGCTCCGCCCGAAGCGCGCGCGGGGCCACGAAGGTGATCGTCATGCGGCCTCCGACGCGCGCAGCACGCTGCTCAGAATTGCGCTGCGTGCGTCGGTGCGCCCGCGTGCGACCCGAGCTGCGGGTGACGGAGCGACGGTGCGAACTTGCAACCGCCGGGTTCAGTCGCGCCGGATCGCTTCCACCTGGATGCGCAGCGTGACTTCCTGGCTGAAGCCGTATTGCAGCCCGGCGTTCACGCCGAAATCGGCGCGGTCGAAGTGGCCCAGGGCGTCGGCACCGCAGACTTCGCGCTTTATGAGCGGGTGATCGATGCACTTGAAGGTGAGGATTTTGAGCGTCACGGGCCGGGCGACTCCGTGCAGGCTGAGCTCGCCGCGGGCGAGCGTGGGGGCGCCGTCGACGAAACCTTCGAGCGTGCCCTGGTAGGCCGCGCTGGGGTATTGGGCCGCGTCCAGGCCGTTCCATTCGCCGATCCTGGGAGCGACAGCGAACTTGTCGAGCAGATCGTGCCCGAAATCGATGCTCGCGATATCGATCAGCACGTCGAACGTTCCGCTGCCCGCCTGCCGGTCCAGCGTGATGGTGCCGCTCGTCGATTTGAAAAGCCCCCGCCAGGTGGAAAGACCGCCGAAGTGATCGATCTCGAATGACGGATGGGTGTGGTTGGGATCGATCCTGTAGGCAGCCGGTTCGGCTCGCGCAAGACCCCACAATGCCAGGAGCAGCAGCGCGAGCGATGTCGTCTTCATCGTTCGCGCAGCGGCAGCATGCGACGCAGCACGTCGTCGCGCCGGTAGAAGTGGTGGTACAGCGCCGCCGAAACGTGCAGGCCGACCAGCGCAATGCCGGCGTACGAGATCCAGATGTGCAGCGGCAGCAGCACATCGTGATAGGTCACGCGCTGCTCATGCGGCATTGCGGCGAGCAACGAAAAGTCGGGCCACGTGAAAAGACCGAACATCGAGGTCGCCTGCTTGCGCACCGAGAGCACGAACCAGCCCGTCAGCGGGGCAACCAGCATGAAGCCATACAGCAGCAGGTGCGAGAGCCTGGCGAGCCGGCGCAGGACGACGTGCATGTCCGCGGGCAGTGCGGGGACCTTGTGCATCAGCCGCCAGGCCACGCGCAACACGCTCAGCGCCAGCACGGCAAGTCCCGTCGACATGTGCAGGCGGTAGGCCGACGGCAAGTACAGCGCATCGCCCCGGTCGAACCGGCTGAAGGACAGCGCGTAGGCGAAGTCCAGCAGGATCAGCGCGGCGATCGCCCAGTGCAGCACCATCGCCACGGCGCCGTAGCGCAGCGGCCGGGCGGATACGCGCATCGTTTCGACCGGGCGCGCGGGCGTGGATGCGCTCATCGGACCGGCTTGGCCGTGGACTCGGGCAGCTTGGTCCAGGTCTCCTGGAACGCCGAGATGTGGTCCCAGGGGTAAGGCCGGGTCGGCCACACCAGGTAGTGCATGGTGATGAGCTTGTCCTCGCGCAGATAGCCGGCCCAGGCCGGAAGGGTGCCGTACTCGTACAGCGTCGTGCTGAACGTGACCGGGATCACCGTGTCGTACTTCTCGTTGATGGGTGGCGCGGCGTTGACCCAGCCAACCAGCTCGTGCTCGTTGGCCGCCGCCGGGCCGCTCGTGGGCGAGACCTTGCCCCTGATCTGCCCGGATGCCAGATCGACCGAGCTGATTTCGATCACGAGCGCGTCCACCGGGTTGGTCCACTTGCCGATCAGCCGGGCTTGTAGCGCCGGATCGAGCAGCTGCGCCCGCTTGCTGTAATCGGGCGCTGCGCCGCTGCCGCCAAAAATGAGCAGCAGGCACAGGCCCAGTGCGGGCGGAGCGGTTCGGTTCATGGTGAGATCCTTTGGTGGCGGCCGGCGCGCTTCGCCAGTCCCGTTGCAAGCTACGCGGCGGCGGCGCGCGGCGCATGTGCCGGACAACCCACGCGGCGCCCATGACTTCCGGCCTATTGGCCACGCCCTGGAAGGCATGCCATGCTGACGCAGGAGGATCCCGCATGCGCGAGTCGCGGCTCATCGGCGTCAGCGGCCTGGTCACCTGGCTGATGGTGGGGCTGCCCGCCCTGCTCTATCACACGCAGATGGGGCCGTCGGACTGGCGCTGGGGCGTCGTCTACCTGCTGTTCGGCGCCGCGTTTGCGGCCGACCAGCGGCGTCCACGGCTGGGGTGGTTGCTGGTCGAAGCGGCCCTGGCCGTCGCGCTGGTGCTGCTTCGCTGCAGCGGCTACGAGGGCGCCCTGCTCGCCATCGTCGCGATGCAGCTGGGAGCCCGGGTCGAGCGCACGCCCGGAATTGTCTGGATCTGCGTGCAGACCGCGCTGCTGTGGGCGGCGAATGCGGCGGTTTTCAGCACCCGCTCCGCGTGGCTGTTGACGCCGCCTTACCTGGGGTTTCAGCTGGTGGCGTTTTTTGTATTCAACGTGATGGCGCGCGAAGTGGCCGCACGCGCGGCGCTCACGGCCGCCAACGCCGAGCTGCGCGCGGTCCAGCACATCCTGGCCGACAGCAGCCGCATGGCCGAGCGGCTGCGCATCGCGCAGGAGCTGCACGACGCGCTCGGGCATCGTCTGACCGCGCTGTCGCTGAACCTGGAGGTCGCCCTGCAGCGCACCGAGGGTCCCGCGCACGCCAGTGTCGAGACGGCGCAGGCCCTGGCGAGGCAGCTTCTGGGCGACGTGCGCGACATCGTTGCGCAGTCCCGCGCGCGCGACGGCGTGGACCTGGCCGAGGCGCTGCATGAGCTGGTCGGCACGGTGCCGCGGCCGCGCATCCATCTGGACGTCGCCGAAGGCTTGCGCATTGCCGACCCGGAACGGGCGCACATTCTTCTGCGGTGCGCGCAGGAGATCGTCACCAACGCGGCGCGACACTCCGGGGCCGAGAACCTGTGGATCTCGATCAGGAGCGACGGCGAGGCCTTCAGCATCCAGGCCCACGACGATGGACGTGGCAGCGCCAGCGCGGCCGGCGGCTTCGGCATCGTGGGCATGCGCGAGCGTGTGGAAAAGGCCGGTGGCCAGGTCCACATCGCCACGCAGCCGGGCCGGGGCTTCGATGTCACGGCGCTGCTGCCGGTGCGCGGCGGCGCGACGTGACGGCCGCCGTAACCAAGGACGCGGTCAAGGCGCCCATCCGGGTGTTTGTCGCCGACGACCAGCTACTGATCCGCCAGGGCATCCGTACGCTGCTCGAGATGGACCCCGGCATCGCCGTTGTCGGTGAAGCGGCCGACGGCGCCGAAGCCATCGCCGTGCTGCCGTCCATACGCGTGGACGTGCTGCTGCTCGACATCCGCATGCCCGGCAAGGACGGCCTCGAGGTGCTGCGGGCCCTGGCCGCCGCCGCCAAGCTGCCGCCGACGTTGATACTGACCACCTTCGACGACGCTGACGTCGTGCTCGATGGGATCCGCGCCGGGGCGCGCGGTTTCATGCTCAAGGACGTGTCATATCAGCAGTTGATCGCGGCGATCCGCGCGGTTGCCAGCGGGGCCACGGTATTCCAGCCGGCCGTGACGGAGCGGCTGCTGCGCGCGGGCGCGCCCGCCCGCGTCGCCGCCAAAGCCCCGCACGAGGCGCTGACCGATCGCGAGGCGCAGGTGGTGCGCCTGATGGCCGGCGGCTACAGCAACAAGGAGATCGCGCACGCCCTCGGAACCGCCGAAGGCACCATCAAGAACCACGTCTCCAGCATCCTGGCCAAGTTCGGCGTGCGCGATCGCACGCGTGCGGTTCTGAAGGCCCTTGAAGCGGGACTGCTGCACTGTCCGGACGGCGTGGGCACAACGTAAGCCCGGCCTCATCGGCCATGGGATCGGGCGTTGGCTAACGACGCGCCGGCAGCCTCACTTGCCCTGTGCCGCCGCGATGAGCTTGCGGGCCTTGACCATCGCCTCGTTCGCAGCTGCCTCGGTGCACTGCGCATCGCCGGGCTCCGCATCCGGGTACCGACGACCAATTTCCCTGCAGGCGGCTCGGGCGGCGGCGTTGACGCGTCTTGCGAGCTCGGCAGCCCCGGCACTTGAGGCGAGATCCAGGCCCGCAGCACTCGCGCTATCGCTGAGCGATATGTTGACAAGCGGGATGCCGCTGGACGTGCGGCCCACGACTTCGGTGGTCAGGTCCCGCTTCCCTTGCACCGTTACCTCCTCGACGTTCTGTGCAATCGCAATGCGGCTGACAAGCACGGACGCGACGGCCGCAGCTGCAGCGTTCAAAAGAATCGCATTCATCGTTTCCTCCTGGTCCCGTGGCCCATAGGCCTGACCGGCCGGGCGGGCCTTGCCCTTACCGATACAGACGTCCCGCGGCAGTCAAAGCCGACATCGCACAGGATGGCCGGCATATGAGTGGGCTGTTATCGCGTCCTGTCCGGGGCGGCACTGATTGCCGCAACGCGCAACGACGGTTCCGGTTCGTCTCCGGTAGCACACACGCGGGAACACGCCCGATGCCGGCGTACACTGAAGTCCTTGACAACTTACTCGCCCGCTGGGCGATGGAGGGGAGCGATGAAGTCAAGATCTGCGAAACCACCGGTTAAGAGCCCTACCAATCCTGATGCATCCCCGTCCGGCGCAGCCGCGATCCAGCGCCGCGCTCTGGTCGCTGCCGTATCGCTGATGGGTCTGTCGGTCGGCGCGGCCGATGCCCAGCAGGCGAACCCAGGCCCCCAACAGGCCACGACAACCGGCAATCAGTTGAAATCCAATTCCAACCCCGTGCCATCGAGCAGCAAACAATACAAGCTGGATAGTAATCAACACAAAGGGGTCAGCAGTCAATACAAGCTCAACAGCAACCAGTGGAAGCTGCCTTCTGGTCAAAAGCCAAACAGCAATCAGTCCAAAGCACTATCACCTGGCACATTGAAGCAGCCGGCCACGAGCGCTCAGCAGAAGATCACAAGCGACCAATTGAAGCAGACCACCTCTCCTGCGAACAGCAGCCAGGGCGTGACCTCGCCCAAGTGAAGCGCCGAACGAACGCCTCCTTAAGTCGCATAACGTCGGCGTCGCCATGGAGTTTCCAGATCCACGCCTCACGGCGAACGGGGATCGCTCGGCTTTGCCCCCACTTCGGCCCGCTCCCTCCTACGGGTGACCACAAGATCGCCGCCGAATCAACCCCACCCGCGTCGACGGATCTCAGCGCGGCCAGCCGGCGACGAACGACCTGCGAACAATCAATGCCTTAGTGACGCGCCCCCGGCGTCGTTGCTGCCTGAGCGCCCGTCAGAAAATGCGCCGAAATCAGCAGGATCTTGCGCAGGCAGTCGCGTGATTCGGTTCGTCGCTTGATGTGAAAGCCGGCTGGTGCTAGGTTCGCGTGAAAGCCTAAATAACGTTGGTGTCCCCCGAAGTTCGTAAGGCACCACGGTCCCGCTGCACATGTTTCCTTGACGGTCGTGTTTGTCCGTCGTGTTTGTCCGTCGGTGTTTGTCCGTCCGTATTTGTCCGTCCGTATTTGTCCGATCGGCCGCCGATCCGACCCGCGAAAGGCTAACTCGTTGCACAGACTTTGCTATCCAGGTGAATTTGAGTGCCGCCGAGTGCAAGCTGGCTTAAGCCTGCGCGAATTTGCTGCTCGAAATCATCCAACGTCGGATCGAAGAAGGCCACAGGCTCTCGCTGGACGCAGCGCTGCGACGTAGGTCGAATTGACACTGCTTTCTCCCTGACCAATCATGTCAGCCCGCAAAAGGAGGATTCATGAAACAAATTGAAGGTTCGCATGAGGCGACGCACATTGCTCATCGACCGAGGCGCAACACGTCGTCCATCCCGGTTCGCTTGATGTCGCTGCTCGCATGCGCGGCGCTGGTCGGCGGCGCGGCGTACTCGCGCGCCGGCGAAACGCTCGCACAGAATCTGGAGGCAGCGGACGACCAGAACGAGCACCAGTTCGGGGGAACGGAAAACCAGAACGAGCTGCGGGGTCCCACCAAACATATCACCGTCGAGATGCACGAGGGCACGAACATGTCGGCCGTGCCCTCGCCCGACGGCGGAAAAATGGTCCTGTCGCTCCAGGGCGGTTTATGGATCGTCCCCGCGAACGGTGGCACCGCGACGAAGATCACGCCGTGGAGCGTCGAATCGACGCAGCCCGTATGGTCGCCCGACGGCGAGTGGATCGCGTTCCAGAACTATTCGACCGCCGCCAACTACGCGATCTGGGTGGTGAAGGCGGACGGTTCGCAACGTCACGCGCTGACCAGCGGTCCTTTCGACGACCGCGAGCCGGCGTGGTACCCGGACTCGAGCAAAGTGATCTTTTCGTCGGACCGCAGCAACGACAAGCAGTACAAGATCTGGTCGGTTACGCTCGGCGGCGCACTGCAGCAACTCACGACGGGGACCGGGGCGGAGAGCTATCCGGTCGTGTCGCCGGACGGCACGAAAATCGCGTTCGTCAACAACGCCAACACCATCTACACGATGCCGGCGAACCTGAGCGCTGCGCCGACGCAGTACGGTAGCGGCAATTATCCCCAGTGGACGCCGAACAGCCAGAGCCTGGTGTACCAGGACACGGCGGGCAACCTCGTCGTGAACGGCAACGAAGTGACAAACGGCGAAGACATGTTCCCGTTCCCCGTGCACTACATGGGCGCGAACGGGTTCGTGTATACCGCGAGCGGCAAGATCCGTACGCGTGACGCGAACGGTGGCAACCTGCAGGACATCGCGTTCAGTGCGACGCAGGTCCTTAATCGCCCGATCATCACGCCTCTGTCCACGCGACCGAGCCTGGGCGCCACGACGCCGCAGCCGGTGAAGGGCATCAACGGCCCTGTCATCTCGCCCGATGGTAAGAGCATCGCGTTCATCGCGCTGAACGACCTCTGGATGATGAAGATCGGCGAAGCGCCGGTGCGACTCACCAACGACACCGATCGCGACGTCGATCCGCGGTGGACAGCGGACGGTCGCTTCATCTACTGGTCGACCGACAAGAACAACGCGGGCAACCTGGCCGTCGACAAAATCGACGTCGGTACGCTGAAGCGCACGCGCGTGGCCGCGATCCAGGGCGTCTCGATGATCCAGCCGACGCTCTCGCCGACCGAGGATCGTTTCGCCTATTCGACCGGGTCGGGATTTGTCGAAGTGATGGACATCGCGACGCAAACGCGCACACAGCTCGTGGACCATCTTTCGCCGCAACCTCAGGTGGGCCGGCCATCGTGGTCGCGCGACGGCACGAAGATCATGGTCACCGACAACGACCGCGTCAATCCGCGCTTCCGCGAGGGTTACAACAAGCTGCGGATCATCGATATCGCGACCAAGACGGCCACGTGGTATGCCGTCGGGCCGGAGCCGGCGGCGATCTCCGACCGCACGGAAGGTGCAGCGGTGTGGTCGCCCGACGGCACGAAGGTCGCTTTCGTCAGCGACTCGGTGCTCAAGGTGATGCCGACTAACGCGGATGGCTCGCCCTCCGGTCCCTCCGTGCAGCTCACCAACGAGGTGGCGGACCTGCCGTCGTGGCAGGCCGACTCGCAGACGCTTCTCTACATGTCGGCGGACAGGCTCAAGAAGATCAAGGTCGACGGAACGGGCCGGCAGGACGTTGCCCTCAGCATGACTTACACGCCGGCGGCAACGACCGGTACCACGATCATCCACGCGGGCCAGCTCTGGACGGGTACCTCGCCTGACCTGAAGAGCAATGTCGACATCATCATCAAGGGCAACCGGATCGCCTCGATCGAGCCGCACAACTTCAATCGTCCGGCGACGCCGGGAACTACCTTCGTCGACGCCTCGCAGCAGACGGTGCTGCCGGGTCTGTGGGATCCGCACTTCCATCCCCTGAACGTCTACCAGGGCAGCCAGTTCAACCTGGTCTGGGCGGCGATGTTCGCGTACGGGTTCACGTCGGTGCAGTCGGTGGCCGGCCCGATCTACGCGAGCACCGAGATCCGGGAAGCGCTCGACGCCGGCAACTTGATCGGTCCGCGCCTGTTCACATCGACACCGCTGCTCGAAGGAAATCGCATGTCGTACGATATGTCGCGCGGGGTCCGGAACGCGCATGTCGCGGAGCTGGAAGTGACCCGCTTTGCCTCGGTCGACATCGACTGGATCAAGACGTACGTGCGCGATCCGATCCCGGCGATGAACGTGTTCGCGGCGGCCGCGCAGAGGATGGGCATTCCGAGCGGCACGCACCTGTTGTATCCCGGGTACTCGACGGGCATCCGGGGCATCACGCACCTGCAGGCCACGCAGCGGATGGGCTATGGCTGGGCGAAATCGCCGACGGGCGTCGCATACCAGGATGTCAATGCCCTGGTCGGTCTGGGCGAGGTGCACCTGACCGAGACGCTTGCGGCGAACCAGCTCGCCGCGCAGAGCCCGATCCTGCTGGGCGGCGATCGCTTCAACGTGCTGATGCCGATTCCGTACGTGAGCAACCTGCTGGCGCTGACGCCGGCGACGCCGGCGCAGATCGCCGCCATCAAGGTTGCGACCGATGACGACGCGCGAGCGATCGCCGCGGGTGCATTGTTCGCGCAAGGGACGGACGTGCCGCTCAATCCCCCAGGTGTCACCAACCATGCAAACCTGATGGCGGACGGCTTGAGCATGTCGAACTACCAGGCAATGCAGGGCATCACGATCAACGCCGCCAGGATAGCTTACAAGGACAAGGATCTAGGTAGCGTCGAGGTGGGTAAGCTCGCCGACCTGACGATCGTCGATGGCAACCCGCTCCAGGACCTCAAGTACGCAGCGGCGGTGCACTACGTCGTGAAGAACGGGGTCGTGTACACCCTCGGCGAGATCATCGCGCCATTCAAGTCGCCGGTTCAGATGGCCGCTCGTCGCAAGGCCCTCGTCGCCTTCGACAAGGCGTGCAAGGAGGACTCGCGAAACTGCTTCTTAGAGGCGCACCCGGCCGAGTCCGCCGGAGACTGAGCGGGCGCCCAAACGTACGGGATCTACGGCATCCCGCGCCGGGTGATCGTCCCGCCCGGCGCGGGGATGCGAAGGCGGCGGCTTCGGCCGCTGCTTTTTTTGGAAGGCACCGCAATCGGGACGAGCTGGCGCTGCGATCGCCCGTTGCGTGCATAATATTTGAAAACCACCGCCACAGGCCCATGCTGTCCGCCGTCCGGAGCGCGCTCGCGCAGGTGTTTGCGTCGTGCGCATCGGCCACGCTAATGGGTGCGGCCGTCGCCGCGCCGGCGTCGCTCTCGCTGACCGATGCGCAACAGCTCGCCATCGAGCGCTCGCCGCAGATGGCCGCGTACGACGCGGCCATCGCTGCGGCGCGCGACCTGGCGGTCGCGCCCGCCCAGTTGCCCGACGCGACGCGCCCGATGGGCATCGCTCCCCTGCCCGTCGAAGACGCCGACGCCTTGAGCTTCGGGCGAGACGCCAATCCGGTGCGCCGCATCGGCGTCGCTCATGAGGTCACCGGTTCGGAGCAGCGCGAGGCGCTCACCGAGCGCTACGCGCGCGAAGCCGATCGCGCCGCCGCCCAGAAAACGGCCATGAGCGTCGACATTGCGCGCGAGACCGCTCTCGCCTGGCTGGAGTGCTATTACGTCGAGCAGATGACGCGCATCGCCAGCGAAGGTCTGAAGGCCGCCCAGCGCGAGCTCGAAGGCGCCGAGAGCATGTATTGGGCCGGACGGTTGAGCCAGGCCGAGTTCTACGGCGCGCGCAGCACGCTCGTCGCGCTCGAGGACAAATCGAGCGGCTTCGAGCACCGCGTGCTCGCTGCGCGGATCGCGCTCAAGCGCTGGGTGGGCGACGCGGGCGATGCCCCGCTGGCCGCGCTGCCCAACATCGATCGGATTCGGCTCAGGTCCGCGGCGCTCGAAGGGGACCTCGCACGGCATCCCGAGGTCGTCCTCCTCGAGAGGCAGGAGGACCTCGCGGCGAGCGATGTGCGCCTCGCGCAAGCCAACCGGCAATCGGAGCGCGAAATAGCGCTGATGCTCGCCAGGCGCGACGAAGCCCGCGCGGCGCGAGACGAGAAGCTTCGCGCGAAAGTGGCGGAAACCCGCATCATGATCGACGAGTGGCAGCATGCGCGCGACCACCGCAATCGCTATGCGAACGAACTGGTGCCGCTCGCGCGCGAGCGCACGCTGGCCACGCTGGTCGCGTACCGCGGTGGCAAGGCGGGCCTCACCGACGTGCTCGCCGCTCACCGCGCGGAGAGCGAAGCGCAAATGCAAAGTGTCGAGATGGAGCGCGAAGCCGCCCATCTATGGGCGCGGCTCGAGTTCGCGCTCCCGGAGACATCGCCGGCCGCGCCAGGCGGATCTTCGCGCCAGGAGAGCGTGCGATGAGCCTGCGCGCGGTCGCCGTCGGCGGCGCTGCGACGGTCGTTGTCGCGCTCGTCGCCTACGCAGCGTTCGAAGTGGGCATCGAGCGCGGTCGCTCGAAGCCGTCCGGCCTCACCGAGACCGCCAATTCGATGCGCGCTGCGGCTTCGGCTGCAGCGAGCCGGCCGCCGCTCAAGGCAGGGGACGTCGATCCGTCAACCGGCAAGCGCGTGCTTTACTGGCACGATCCCATGGTGCCGCAGACAAAGTTCGACAAGCCCGGCAAGTCTCCCTTCATGGACATGCAGCTCGTCCCGGTCTATGCCGACGACGCGCTCGACGCAGGCGCTGTCGCCATTGACCCGCGGCTGCAGCAGAACCTCGGCGTGCGAACCGCGAAGGCGGTGGCCGGGTCGCTTTCGAGCGGAATCTCGGCGGTCGGCAACGTTGCGTACAACGAGCGCGACGTCGTGCTGGTGCAGGCGCGCAGCAACGGCTTCGTCGAAAAGCTCTTCGTCCGCGCGGCGCTCGATCCCGTGCGCAAGGGCCAGCCGCTCGCCGAGCTTTACGTGCCGGAATGGATCGCGGTGCAGGAGGAGTATCTGTCGGCCAAGCGGCTCCGTACCGACGTCGACGCGCTCGCGCTCGGTGGGCTCGCGGACGCCGCCGCGCAACGGATGCGGCTCGCCGGCATGAGCGAAGAGCAGATTCGCGCGGTCGACACTCGGGCTGCCGTGCAGCCGCGGTTCACGATCACGTCGCCGATCGACGGCGTGGTCGGCGAGCTCTCGGCACGCGAAGGAATGACAGTTGCCCCGGGCGCGCCGCTGTTTCGTCTGAACGGGCTCGCGACGGTGTGGGTCAACGCCGAGGTGCCGGAGAGCGCTGCCGCGCAGGTGCAGCCCGGCAACGCCGTTCACGCGCGCACGCCCGCGCTGCCCGGATCGGTGTTCCAGGGACGGGTGAGCGCCATTCTGCCCGAGGTCAACCCGACCACGCGAACGCTCAAGGCGCGCATCGAACTTGCGAACTCCGGCGGCCGTCTCATCCCGGGCATGTTCGCGACCATCGACTTCGCGCCGGCGCGTCGAACCGATGCGGTGCTCGTGCCGAGCGAAGCGGTGATCCGCACCGGCCAGCGTACCGTCGTCATCGTCGCCCAGGGGCAAGGGCACTTCGCGCCCGTCGACGTGGATGCGGGCATCGAAGGCAACGGCCAGACGGAGATTCGCAAGGGCGTTCGCGACGGCGACCGCGTCGTCGTCTCCGGCCAGTTCCTGATCGACTCGGAAGCGAATCTGAAGGCTGCGATAGAGCGCATGAGCCAGATGCCCGCGAGCGCTACGGACCCTACGGCGCAACGATGACCGCTGATCACAACGTCGATGGCGCGGCCGACGCGCACCGCGATGGGGCGCACGGCGGGTCAGAGCCCGCCGAGTGAACGCGTGATTTCGCGGCTGATCCGGTGGTCGATCGACAATCGGCTGCTCGTGCTGCTCACCACCGTGCTGCTGACCGCGTGGGGCGTGGTCTCGCTGCTGCACACGCCGCTCGACGCGATCCCCGACCTTTCCGATGTTCAGGTGACGATCCGCACGACGTTTCCGGGCCAGGCGCCGCAGATTGTCGAGCACCAGGTGACGTATCCGCTGGCGACGACCATGCTCTCGGTACCCGGCGCGAAGGCAGTGCGCGGATACTCGATGTTCGGCGACTCGTTCGTGTACGTTCTTTTCGACGACGGCACGGATCTGTACTGGGCGCGCTCGCGCGTGCTCGAGTACCTGAACCAGGTGGAGCTTCCTGCGCAGGCGAAGGCGTCGCTCGGTCCGGATGCCACGGGCGTCGGCTGGATCTACGAATATGCACTCGTCGACCGCACCGGACACGCGGATCTGTCGCAGCTTCGTGCGCTGCAGGACTGGTTTTTGAAGTACGAGCTCAAGACGGTGCCGAATGTGGCCGAAGTGGCCAGCGTCGGCGGCATGGTCCGCCAATACCAGATCGTTCTCGATCCGGATCGATTGCGGGCCTACAACATTCCGCATGGCAGGGTGATCGATGCCGTTCAGCGCGCCAACCAGGAAACGGGCGGCTCCGTCATCGAGCTGGGCGAAGCGGAGTACATGGTCCGGGCATCGGGCTACCTGCAGTCGCTGGACGATTTCCGGCGCATTCCGCTCGCCGTCACTGAAGCCGGCGTGCCCGTCACGCTGGCGGACGTCGCGCGTGTGCAGGTTGGCCCCGCGATGCGCCGCGGCGTCGCGGAGCTCGACGGCGAAGGCGAGGTCGCCGGCGGCATCATCGTCATGCGCTCGGGTGCCAACGCACTCGAGACGATCGATGCGGTCAAGGCGAAGCTCGCCTCGCTCAAGAGCGCGCTGCCGCCCGGTGTGGACGTGGTGACCACGTACGACCGCTCGAGCCTGATCCGCCGCGCCGTCGACAACCTCGGCAACACGCTCGCGGAGGAGTTTGCCGTGGTGGCGCTGGTGTGCTTCGTGTTCCTGCTTCACCTTCGCTCCGCGTTCGTGGCCATTGTGTCGCTGCCGGTCGGCGTCGCCATCGCGTTCATCGTCATGAGGCATCAGGGCATCAACGCGAACATCATGTCGCTCGGCGGCATCGCCATAGCGATCGGCGCCATGGTGGACGCCGCGGTCGTGATGATCGAGAACGCCCACAAGCACATCGAGGCGTGGCAGCAGGCCCACGACGGTGCGAGCCCGGACCCGCGGACGCGATGGCAGCTGATCGCGAAGGCGTCGGTAGAAGTCGGCCCGGCCCTGTTCCTCTCGCTCCTCATCATCACGCTTTCGTTCGTTCCGATTTTCACGCTCGAGGCGCAGGAGGGCCGCCTTTTCTCGCCGCTCGCCTACACGAAGACGTACGCGATGGCCGTGGCCGCCGCGCTTTCGGTGACGCTGGTCCCGGTCCTGATGGGTTACTTCATCCGCGGGCGCGTCCCGGGCGAGCTCGAAAATCCCGTCAATCGCGTGCTCGTTGCGGGGTATCGGCGCGCACTGAGCGCCGCGCTGCGCGCACCGATGGTGACCGTCGCGCTCGCGCTCGGGATCGCTGCCTCGGCGCTGTGGCCGGCGAGCCGCATCGGCGGCGAATTCATGCCGGCGCTGAACGAAGGCGATCTGCTGTACATGCCGTCCGCCCTGCCGGACATCTCGGTGAGCAAGATGAGCGAGCTGCTGCAGCAGACCGATCGCCTGATCCGTTCGGTGCCGGAGGTCGCGCACGTCTTCGCCAAGGCCGGACGCGCCGATACGGCAACGGATCCGGCGCCGCTCGAGATGATCGAGACGGTCATTCAGTTCAAGCCGCGCGACGAATGGCGGCCCGGGATGACGCCCGAGAAGCTCATCGAAGCGCTCGACCGCACCGTGCGCGTGCCCGGGCTGTCCAACGTGTGGGTGCCCCCGGTGCGCGCGCGCATCGACATGCTCTCCACCGGCATCAAGAGTCCCGTCGGCGTAAAGGTGGCGGGCCCCGATCCCGCCGAAATCGACCGCGTGCTCTCCGACGTCGAGCACGCCGCGAGGGACGTTCCCGGCGTGAGCTCGGCGTTCGCCGAGCGGCTCACCGGCGGGCGCTACATCGATGTGCGCATTGACCGTGCCAGCGCGGCGCGCTACGGCTTGAACATCAGCGACGTGCAAAGCGTCGTCACGGCCGCCGTGGGCGGAGACAACATCGGCGAAACCGTTGAAGGCCTGCAGCGCTTCCCGATCAACGTACGCTACCCCCGCGACGCACGCGATTCGCTCGAGGCGCTCCGGCGGCTGCCCATCCTGACTGAGCGCGGCGCGCAGCTTCGCCTGGGCGACGTCGCGAGCATTGCCGTGACCGACGGGCCCTCGATGCTCAAGAGCGAGAATGGCCGCCCGTCCGGTTGGGTCTATGTCGATTTCCGCGGGCGGGACCTGCGCTCTGCCGTGCGCGACCTGCAGCACGCCGTCGCGGATCAGGTCAAGACGCCGTCCGGTTATTCGATCTCCTGGTCGGGCCAGTTCGAGTATCTCGAGCGTGCGACGCGCCGCCTGAAGCTCGTCGTGCCGGCGGTGCTCGCTACCGTGTTCGGCTTGCTCGTCGTCCTGTTCCGTCGTGCGAGCGATCCCCTGATCATCATGGCGACGCTGCCGTTAGCGCTGGTCGGCGGTCTGTGGCTCATGCATCTCCTTGGCTACGATATGTCGATCGCATCGGCGGTCGGCTTCATCGCGCTCGCCGGCGTCGCATCCGAGATCGGTGTCGTGATGCTCGTGTACATCAACTCGGCGATCGACACGCGCAGGGCGGCCGGCACGCTTGCGGATGGGCATGCACTGGCCGAGGCGATCATCGACGGCGCTTCGCTGCGCGTGCGACCGATCGTGATGACCGCCTCCGTCGTCATTGCGGGTTTGCTGCCGATCATGTGGAGCAGCGGCATGGGATCCGAGCTCATGCGCCGCATTGCCGCCCCGATGATCGGCGGCATGGTTACAGCGCTCGTCCTGTCGATGTTCGTGGTGCCGGTGGCATGCCTGATCGTGCGCCGCAGGTCGATGCGCGCGAAGAACGCTCAGGCCACCCGATTCGCGTTCAGTGATACGCCAGCCTGCCCACCGTAAGACCGTCTCCCTGGCGACGGCGCGCATGGACCGCGTCTGCTGCTTTGCACAACGTAGCCGCGCTGCTTCGCACCAACGGTCCGGCGACATCAACGCTGCCGAGCTTCGGACAGACTGCCAAGGGCTGACTCGGCAACTATGCTTCTACGGCATACCTCTCCTTCAACGAAGGCATGGCTATATCCACAAGTTCCGCAGGATACTGATAGCAGCCATTAGAGAGCGATCCGGGAGCTCCGTGTGTCGCCCGATTCAGTGCATTGTTCTCAGCGAAGCAGGGAACGAGAGCTTTTTCGGTGTCGCGGTAGGAGGACTCGTTTCAATGAGCGTGCATTGGCGATAAGTCCGACGAAAGGGCGGCTCTATCGCTAGGCCGTGCCGCACCGTGCGACAACGGCCGCGCGCACAATCAGCAGATCGCCTGGATTGAGCACGGTGACGTCGGGAAGCGATACCGATGGCACGAATCCGTTCGCTACCTGGCGAGCGGCGACGGTGAGCGTGGCCACGAAGGATGAAACCGTGCTTGTGAATACTGAAGTACTGGATTCCCACAAGGGCGCTGTAACCGGCGAAGGAACGCTTAAACGCCATCTCGATTGGACCGGCGCGTTTTGGATCGCGACCGGGGTTCCGGTGTTTGTGCTGTTCACGGTCGGCGCCGTTGCTGCGACCATTGGCCAGCCTGCGTGGTTGATCTGGATTCTTTCTATTTTGATGGGCTTTGTTCAGTCGTTTACCTATGCGGAAATCTCCGGGCTGTTTCCGCACAAGTCGGGTGGCGCCTCCGTTTACGGGGCCGTTGCCTGGGTACGCTACAGCAAGTTCATTGCTCCGATTTCGGTCTGGTGTAACTGGCTTGGCTGGTCCCCGTTGCTTGCGCTTGGCAGCAGCCTCGCGGCGGCCTATGCGCTGTATGCGCTGTTCCCGGCAGACGCGGTGATCAACACCTGGTCCCTGAACCTGGTTGATCTCGGCTCCGTCCAGAAAGATTTAACGTTGCGGATCAACTCCCAATTCATATTGGGAACGATCCTTCTGCTCATCACCTTTGCGATGCAGCACTTTGGGGTGGCGCGGGCAGCGAGGTTGCAAAAGATCCTGGGCATCATTTCGGTGCTGACGCTCCTTATCATTGGCGTCGTCCCCATCTTTACGGGAGACATGCCCACCAGCCACTTCCTTCCGCTTCTTCCGTTGGCGCATGATGCCCAGGGTAACGTTACTTTTGGCTCATGGAACGCGGCGGGCTGGTCTCTGGCGATGGGGGGCATGTTCTTTGCCGGCTGGTCTACGTACGGTTTCGAAGGGGCGGTTTGCTACACGCGCGAATTCAAGGATCCAAAGCGCGATACGTTCAAGGCGATTTTCTATTCGGGGCTGCTCTGTTTGCTGATTTTCAGCCTGGTGCCGTTCACCTTTCAAGGGGCCATCGGCCTGAACGGGCTCCTCGACAAAAGCATTTACGACGGTTCGGGCGTTGGGCTGGCCATGGCCAAAATCGTCGGCGGCGGTGTGATTATTACGAATCTCATCGTCGTGGTGCTGATCCTCTCGCTGGTGCTCATGGTCACGACCGCGATGATGGGTTCTTCTCGAACCCTCTACCAGGCCGCAGTTGATGGGTGGCTCCCGCGCTATCTTTGTCATGTCAATAAGCACGGAGCTCCCACTCGTGCCATGTGGACCGACTTAGGCTTCAATCTCGTCTTGCTCTTGATGTCGGATTACCTGGTAATAATTGCCGTTTCAGGGGTGTGTTATTTCTTCTTTACTTTTCTGGACCTTCAAGCGGGCTGGATCCACCGCATGGATAGAACCAACTGGGAGCGTCCGTTCAGGTGCCCCACGTGGCTTCTGGTGGTGGGAAGCGTCTTCGGGTTTATTAATATGGCATTTGTAGGCGCTGGGGCGGACCTGTGGGGTCCGCATACGTTGCGAAACGGTTTGATCACTGTCTTCTTGATCATCCCGGTGTTCCTGTTTCGGCACTACGTGCAGGACAAGGGCAAATTTCCAGACGTGATGCTTCAAGACATGGATTTGCGCAGAGGCACTCAAATCGAGCGTCGTGCAGGCGTCTGGCCGTATTTGGCGCTGGTGTTGTGCGGCCTCATTACGTGGGGAGCTCACGCACTTGCCGTACTGCCGCCTCCTTGAGTAGGACCCCAGGCGCGGCTGATGCACTGCAGCACTGAAATTGACGGTTGGAACACCCTGCCCCTGGCGTAGACTCGGATTTCACCTCCAATCTGAGTCACCATGGAAGTCGCCGCCGGCGCCGGCGGACAATTTCCGGCGCGGACAGAGGCTTTTGGCTACACCTGCAACCGGTGCTTGCGCTGCTGCCATGACAAGCATATCCAGGTCAATCCCTACGAGGTCGCACGCATTGCCCGCAATCGAGGCGTGAGCACGGGCGAGTGCCGCAAGCGTTGGACGGTTGATGGACAGGGCACGGTACTCAAGCAGGCAGACTCGGGCGCCTGCGTGTTCCTCGGCACCGAAGGCTGCACGATCCACACCGATCGGCCGCTCGTGTGCCGCCTCTATCCTCTGGGCAGACACGTATCCGCCGACGGCAGCGAGCGCTTCTCGCACGTGCAGCCGCACCCTCAGACGGCCGGTGAATACACCGGCAAAGGTACGATCGCGGACTTTCTGGCCGCGCAGGGTGCCGCGCCGTACATGGATGCCGCAGACGAGTACTTTTTCTGGCTGTGCCGCGCGCAGCAGGTCGCAGAGGGGGCAGCGCCACTGCATCCAGCGGCGCAGTCCGACAATGCTGTCGAGCTCGCCCAACAGTACCTGGACATGGACACCGCGATCGCCGAGTACTGCGCGCAGCATGGAACATCCGCTCCGCAGGACATCGAGGCGCGGCGCCGGCTGCATCTTCAGATCCTTGACAACTTACTCGCCCAATGGGCAGTTGGAGGAGAACCATGACGTCGAGCCGCCCGAAGCCGCCGCAAGGCCGGGCGGCTAGGAAGGGTCCCGCGTGGGCGCAAGCGTGATCTTGCGTGCCGCGCCTTGGTGATCGCGAGCATCGGCGTTTGCATAGACCAGCACCGTCTCCTGATCACGCACGGCGACCGGCGCATCCCATGCGTCGGCAGGGCCTGGAAGTGCGAGCACGCGCACTTTTTGCGAAGCGTCATAGATCAACAAACCACGAATCGTTCCGAGCGGGTCGTTGATGCGCGGATCGGCGAGCGGGTGTGCGAGGCCGCCAAACTCGATCGCGAACGTGTGGTTGTCGATCCAGCGGCCGAAGTTGTCGGTCAGCGGGTAGTCCAGTTTGTCGGTCGGCACTTCGACGCAATCGCCATCGATCCACAACAAGGCGCCATCCCACTCTTCGTAGGAGTGCGTGACGGCGCGGTGCGAAAAATCCGGCGAAAACTTCACTTTCGTGACCTGATCGTGCGGGTAGGTGGATCCATAGTGCGGGTTATCCTGGGAGAACCGGAAACCGGCGGCCGCGAACTGTTCTGGAGTCGCTTCGGAAACGGCGCGCGGCAGCGGTACGCGCAACGGAGCGGACCCCCGCCTGGGATCGAATGCACTCAGAGACTCGAACCAGGTCTGGAAAGCCGCGGCGGCCGGGTCTGGACGGCTCATGGAACTCATCAAAACCAGCTTTTCGCCCAATCGACGGCCTTGCCCATACCTGCGGCGATAGCGTCGCGGGCGCCACTGATATGCGCACCATAGGCCAGACCGACCCCGACTGCCAGACCGACGCCGAACCCGATGGCGGTCCCGACTCCCGGTACAACGGAACCCGCGAGCGCGCCCGTCGCCGCCGCACCGGCGATGGAGGAAGCACCGACGGCAACGACGCCGACGACGGTATCGGCGGTCACGTTGCCAATCGCTCGTGAATCACCCTTGGCCAGACCTTCGCGGTTGTCGTAAGCCGACATCGCTGTGGTCACCGCCGTGCCGATCGCCGTCGAGCCGATGACGCGTGAGGCGATCGTGCGTTCGGCGATGCCGATACCGGTGGCCGTGACGCCGCTCGCCGCCAGCCGCGGCGCAGCGACCGCAGCGACCCTGGATGCCGCACTCGCGCTGAGTCTTCGCTCGATGGCGGGTATCACATACTGCTCCGCCTTGGCAGACACCGTGCCCACGATACCGCCCTTGGCGGTTTCGACCGCGGCGGCCTTCAGGTCCTGCAGATTCACTTCGCCCTTGGCGCCGAGCTGAATCAACGCGATCACGCCCGCTCCGGCAGCGCCGGCCGCGGTACCCTGTCCCAAGTTGCCGACTTCGGGGCGCGCCAGCGGCTTCAACGCCGGCGCAGCCTCGCCGACCACGACGCCGTAGGCGCGCATCGCGGCATCGGGAGAAGCCATCGTCTTGCGGTAGAAAGCCTTGTAGGCCGCGCCGCCGTCGAACTCCTCCGCCGGCTTGCGTGCCGCGACATGCGCATCAAGCATCGCCTTGGCATACGCATCCGCGTGAGGTTTGCCCGCGGCATCGAGCGCCTTGAGCTCATTCAACGAATACGCTCGGTCGCCAATGACGATGTTGCGGACCGCCGGATCGCCGATCAGGCGCTCCAGCTGCCCCAGATTCTTATCGTTCATCAGAGCGAGAAAGCCTTCGTTCTTCTCCAGCATGTAGTAGCCCATCGCGCGCGGATGGGCGGCGCTACCTGCGGCTTCCCACTTGCTTTGGAGGCGCAGCTGATCGCTCTCGCCCTGGCCCTGAGCCTTGACCTTGTCGGCAAACGTCTTTGCGCTGTACTGGGCGCTTTCGATTCTCAGCGTTCCATCGCGCGACTTGAAATACAGATCTGCGTCGAGTTTCGGCACGTCGAGCAACGGCAGCCCCGCGCGCGCCATCGCGGCGCCGGCACGGCCCTCGAAAGCGAGGCGGGTCCCGCGTGCGAGTTCGAGGCGATCCAGTACCTGAGCGGCGCGCGTCATGTGCGCCAGCGCCCCGCGGAAATCGCCCATCGACTTCGGGATGGCCGAGTCGGGGTGGTCCGTGGCCAGGCTGTGAAGCAACTCCCGGAACTTGGTGTTCATGTGCGGATCGATCTTGCCGTCCACCACCGCGTTGCCGAGGCGCTCGAGCACGGTGCGCAACTCTTTCGCCAACTCCGGCGCCAGGTCGGTGCGGCTCATCGCAGTGCGCGCATTCGCACCCGCATCGGCGATCTCCGGCGAGGCGTGCGCGTCGGGTTCGCCGGCAGCGATCCTAAACCCCTCCACGGCACGTCGCACGGGGTCAAGGGGCTGCGCTGCAACCCGCGCGGCCTCCGCCGCGGCCGCGGCCGCCGCCGCGTCTTCCGGCCCATCGTCCGGCCACGGGTCGCCGTAAGCCGGGAAAGAAGACATCTGGGTAACTCTGTCAAGGATCATCGCGGACCTCCAGGCGCTCGACGGGACGAGACGAGCTCACCTTAAGGGCGGCTTTGTCGCCGCGCCAGTCGGGACCGTGCCCAGCTAGGGCCAACCCGGCAGGCCTCGGTGAAACCATTGGGCAATCTGTCACACGCCCATTGAACCGGAAGCGCGCAGTCTGCAACACATCGACACCGGTCAACCCTCCCGAGGAATTCACGATGAAGCGCAGGGCCCTTCTCGCGACGATGGTACTGGCGGCCGTTCTGCCCGCTGCGCGCGCCGAAGACGTCACGGCTTATCACGACGGCGACGTCATCGATCCCGACGAAGTGGCTCGCATCCTTTCGCCCGACAAGACAGCTGCGCCTGGCGTGACGCGGTCGATCAGAGAACTCGTCGACGGTTCGGCGGGCACGCCGGAGCAAGCCGCGCAGCACAGAGCCCAAGCCCTGTCGATTCCGATCCGCTTTGAATTCGACTCGTCGCAAGTCCTCCCGGTCGCCAGGCGGCAACTCGATGCGATCGCGGAGGGCATCCGCCGCCTGCCCGCATCGCGGCTCGTGACCATCGAGGGGCACACGGACGCCATCGGCACCGACGACTACAACCTCGCTCTGTCGCTGCGCCGGGCAACGGCAGTCAAGAACTATCTCGTCCGCGCACAGGGCATCGACCCGGTGCGCCTCAGGGAGGCCGGGTTCGGACGGCGCAGGCCTTTGTCTGGAACGCGACCCGAGGCCGCCGAGAATCGCCGCGTCCAGTTTCGCGGCGGCTAGTACTGGAAATCCGGCAGAACGCGCCAACGCCGCGTCGTTGCCCGCGGGTCAGCCTGCGGTGTCGTCGCATCCCCCGCCGCGGCCAGGTCGGAAGCAGAAATCCGCCGTCAGGCTCGACGATTCCCACGGAACCTGGACGCGCCCGGTCTCCTGTGCGACCTCGATCCGGACGCGCTTGAACAGGTACTCGATGGCGAGGCCGGGCGCCGCCAGGTGCTGCAGCAGATGCTTCGCATAGATACTGTGGTCGCCACTCGGTCCGTCGAGGGCAACGCCCCCCGGGGACGTCGAGAACGCCACGAGCGTTCCGACCGGAGCCTCCAGCGGAGCGAGGCCCGATGGGGTCAGGCCGCGGAACGTCAGGCGTCGTCCGTCAGGCCCGACTACGACGCCACCCGCGAAAGGATTGATCCGGCAGGCATCCAGGATCGCGATGTTGATGCCGTGCTTCGCTTCGCCCAGGCGGTCGATGAATTCACCCGCATCGGCGGCGGTTGGCGCAATGTCGGATTCGCTCGTCGGCTCGGCGTCGACCGGCAGCAGGTAGTTGCGCCCCTTGGCTTGAACGCCATGGCCGGCATAGAACAGCACGCGCACGTCGCTCCGATCCGCGGCGAGCGCGAACTGCCGCAAGCCCTCGATGAGCTCGCGCCGCGACGTGTCGATCTTCAGATCCACCGCGAATCCGAGGTCGGCGAGGGCTGCCGCGACGGCACGGGCATCGATGACCGGATTTCTCAAGGGAGCAATCCTGTACCTGCCGTTGCCGATGACGAGTGCCGACCTGCGCACCTCGGAGGCGGGCGCGCCCGATGCAGTGGCCGGCACAAGGGGCCATCCGGCAGCGCCGGCGGCGGCGACGAGCACGCGAATGACGCGCCGCCGGCCGGGGTCGACTTGCCTGGGCCATGACGATCCGGATGTCACGCAACGATCCTGTTCGGTTCAGTAGGCGGTCGGCAGGCCGGCGACGATCTGGACCGCCGCGACGATACGGTCGTGCTTCAAGCGGTTCAGCGCGGCGTTCTCGGCACCGGCCGGTACCCGCACGTAGTAGTCGCCGAGCTGTCCCGGTCCACCCGCAAGGCTGCCTTCCACGGCGCTGAGCAGCAGTCGGATGTCGGCCTCCTTGGCATCCGGCGCGAAATTCACGCGCAACAGAGGGCGTTCGTCGGTGGGCAGGGCGCGCAAGGCGCGGATCTGTTGCGCATCGTCCTGCCCGTGGCGCACGAGCGAGTAGATGACGCCGCCTTGCACGGCGATGAGGCCGACCGCTGCAATGGCTGCAATCGGCCGCGCCAGGGCTGCGACCGATCCAAGACCGGCGGCGCCCAGCCAGCCGCGGATTCGTTCGCGAAGCGCCGGGCGATCGGCCCGTATGCGCTGCAGCGTTCGCGCCAGGCCCAGATCCGGCGGGACGCCGCTCACCGACTGCGCGATAGTCGACTGTAATGAGCGATACCACTCGAGCTCGGCCCGCGCGTCGCCGTCGGCGGCGAGGCAACGATCGACCCATTCACGGTCTTCGGCCTTCAGCGTGCCGTTCGCGTACCACGGCAGCAGTTCGGAAAGTCGCCGGTTCATGAACACGCTCCGCTGTCGGCACCCTCGCGCTCGATCAGCAGGCGAAGGCAGTTCCTGATGCGGTGGCGTGCGTGATACAGGCGCGTCTTGACAGTATTCTCGGGAACGCCCTGGACGTGCGCGACGTCGGCCAGCGAGCACCCCTCATAGAAGACCAGGAGCAGGCATTCCCTATGCTCTTGCGATAGTTTTCGCATGCAGGCCTGGACGCCTTCGCGATGCTGCTTGGCGGCAAGTTCGGCGAAGCCCTCGGGCGCGAGTTCGTCGACCTCGGTCTCCGCAACGTCGTCGAGGTCGTCGTGCGATTCATCGGCGCGCCGGCCGCGGTGGACGAGCAGCGCCTTGTTGCGGGCGATCCCGATCAGCCAGGTGCTGAAGAGTGAATCACCGCGGAATCGTGCCGCGCTGCGCCAGACCTCGTGCATCGTGTCCATCAGAACTTCCTCGGCCCGGTACGGCTCCTTCACCATGTTCAATGCGTACGCAAAAACGCGACGGCTGAACGCTTTGTAAATCGTCTCGAACGCCGCCTCGTCCTGGCGGGCAATTCGACCCAGAAGCTCCTTTGCTTTCGCGTCGTCCATAAGTTGCGGCCTGGCCGCCAGCGGTTCAGTCTTCTTTCAGGTTTTCGAAAGGCGCGGGCGCACTCGAGCAACCGCCTCCCGGCACAGCAGCCCTGGTGTGGAGCGATTCGTCGTGGGCGAGCGCCATCGTGCACGCCTGCTCGGGACCCAGGCGGGCGCCCGCTTCCATCGCGGCCTGAAGGTTCTCGGCGCCGAGGCGTCGGCGCAGGATTTCCCATACGCGCATACGGGTCATGTGGACGCCGGGCTCGCGCACTCGAAAATTCGTCTGCGCGGCATGCGCCGCGTCTGCATATCCGGCCAGCAAGGCGGCCGCAGAAAGGCGCTCCTCGAGCGCGGCGAGCAGCGCCAGGGCGTCCAGTGCGCGATGAAGGTACGACCACCCAAGGCGGCGATCGATCGCGATGAATTCCCCCGCTGCGGCGCGTCCTTGCGCGGTCGAACCGCCGAGCAGCGCGGCATTCAGGTAAACCGCGTAGGCCGCCGACAGCCGACGCAGGTTGCGTCGGCTGCGGAACCGCGACACCAGCTCCTGCGCAGCCGACAAGGCGGCGTCCAGATCCCCGGAGGCAAGGGACAATGCGGCGAGCTGGTCGAGGCACGACGAGACAAGGTCGTCGGCGCCTGTGGCGATCGCCAGCTGAATCTGTTCCTCGAGCAGGCGCCGCGCCTCGTCGAGCCGGCCGCCGGCCCTCGACACCATGATCTCACCGGTGCGCCGCAGCAGGAGCAGCCGCGGCGGCCATGCGGGGTGCTCGAGCAGGCGCATTTGCGCCAGCGCGGATGCCTTCTGGTCCATACCGCTGTGGCTATGGGCGAGGTGATGAAGCGCGATGTAGGCCTCGCGTGGGTCGCCGATGTTGCGGCTCAATTCGAGTGCCCGCAGCGCGGCGGTCCGCGAAACCTTGTCGGGTCGATCCGCAAAGACTGCGGCGCGCGAATTCCAGTAGCGCGCGTCAACGGATCCGGCGCCGTCGATCGAGGTAAGGTCCAGCACGCGGTCCGACAGCAGGCGCGCCTCGACGAGCGATGAAACCAGCAGCAACAGGTGTGCCGACGCGGCCACGAGCGCAACCCCGAGTGCAGGCTGGTGATCCGACGACCAGGCGATCGCGGCACGCAGGTTGTCGAGCTCCGGCTCGTAGCGGTCGCGGTACGCCGCGTCCGACAACTGCCAGCGGTCATCGAAGGCGCGGTCGAACAGCGCCTGCATGGCCTGCGCGTGCTTCGCGCGAAACTGCGCTTCTTCGCCTGCCTCGGCCAGACGCATCTGTGCGTAGCTGCGACCCGTCTCGAGCAGGACGTAACGTGGATTGTCGCCGCCGGTCGCAACGACCATCGAACGATCGATGAGCTCGCCGATCACGTCCACGACGGTCCACTCGTCGATTCGATCGTCGGCGACAACGGTACGCGCGGCGTCGAGCGAGAAGCTCCCGGTGAATACGGCAAGTCGTCGGAAGACGAGCCTTTGCGGCTGCGTGAGCAGCTCGTGGCTCCAATCGAGGGCCGCGAGCAGGGTCTGCTGACGCGAGGCAGCCGCACGATCGCCCGAGACAAGAAGCCGAAACCTCTGATCCAGGTGTTCGGCCACGCCGGCCACGCCGAGCAGGGGTACTCGAGCTGCCGCGAGCTCGATGGCAAGCGCGACGCCGTCCAATCGACGGCAGATCTCCACGACGGTCGCGACGGTTGCGCGGCCCAGCACGAAGCTGCGATCGGCGGCGGCGGCGCGCTCGCAGAACAGGGCGACGGCGCCGAACTCCAGGGCCTCGCGTTCGTCGACGGGCGCTTCTGGAACCTGCAGTGACGCGAGCCGGTAGACGCGCTCATGGGTTGACTTCAACGCAGACTGGCTCGTAACCAGCAGCGTGACGTGCGGGGCCGTCGCGAGCACGGCCTGGACCACGTCACGCACCGCGTCGCCGAGGTGTTCCGCGTTGTCGATCACGAGCAGCAGCGATAAGGGGCGCAACGCGGCAGCCACCCCGGCGACAGGATCGGCGCCGTGGCCTGCCGGCAGGTGCGCTGCGGCCGCAATCGAGTTGGCCACGAGCGTGGGGTCCGAGACGGCGGCAAGCTCGACCCACACCGCGCCGTGCTGGAAGCGGTCCCGGCCATCACGGACGACCGCCAGGGCGACCGCCTGCGCGAGTCGTGTCTTGCCAATGCCGCCCGGACCCGCGATCGTGACGAGCCTCAGCGTCTGCAGCAGGTGAGTCAAAGCCGCGACGTCGTCATCGCGCCCGATCAGCGGGGTGGCCAGCTCCGGAACGTTGGACGTCAATTCCGGCGCACGGCGCCCCGTGTGGGCGCCCTGCGGCTCCTGGTCGCGTACTTCCCGGCCCTGCAATTCGAGCATGAGGCGATAGCCACGCCCGGGTACGGTGGCAATCGCTCCCTGGCCGAGGATCCGCCGAAGCGCGGAAATCTGGACCTGGAGGTTGTTCTCTTCGACGACGACCTGCGGCCAGACGGCGTCGAACAGCTCGTTCTTTGTCACGAGGTGCCCTGCCCGCTCGAGGAGCGCCTTCAGAACGTCGAAGGCCTTCGGAGTGATCGCGCACGAGACACCGTCGACGATCAGCAGTCGTTCGCGCGGAATGAGCTCGAACGGCCCGAAGCGATAGTGCGTTGCAGAATGGGCGGCGACAGACATTGTGATCCGGCTAGTCCGGGCGTGAATTGGTCGGAAGGGACCTCGGCTGCAGCGGAGCCGCAATCAAAGGGGCGGCGGGTCCGGGAGGAGACCTGACCGGCCGAGAGCTGCCGCTATCCGCCGGGGTCGTATCGCAGCAGTCGGGATACAGGACGGGAAACCACTCCGGATGCTCCGCCAGGTTCGCGATCAGGCCGGCGCGGAACGCGGGCTCGTCGGCCTTCGCTCCCCACACGCGCACGAGGCGGCGGCCCAGGGTGCGGTCGACCTTCAACCAGGCTTCGACGTCCTTGTAACTGAACGTTCCGGCATCGCGCGGGGCGACGTTTCGCTCGGCGAAAACCGGCAGGCGGGCGGGCAGCGAGTCGCGAAACGGGACCGGCACCGCGGCAAGAAATGCCGCCGATGGCCCGGATGCGCGCACTGGCACCTTCGGCCCCTCGAACTCGATGTAGTCGCCGCCTCGAAGTTGCATCGACTCGGCAAAGCGCGACCGGCGGTCGAGCACCCAGGCGTGTCCGGATTCAATGAAGGCCGTCGACGTACGGACACCAACGTGCATCACAGCGACACCCTTCAAGTCGGCCAGGTCCATCCGCGGTGAGGCGGCACTGACAGCCTGACTTGCTGCTTCCCCACGACTGGTCAGTTTCAACCAGCCAGCAAGCAGATACAGGGCCGGGCGGGCGGTGCCTGTCGATGCATAGGATCCAAGCATCAGCCGCGTGCCCGCGCCCAGGTCGAGGATCGGTCCGGGGGTGTATTCGAGCCGAAGGAACGCCCCCGAAGCGGTTTCCAGGACGTCGTCGACCTGCAATCCGACGCCCTCGTCGGCGGCCAGCCGCGACCCTGCGCGCAAAATGGCCGCGTTGCCCTCGAGAATTGTGATCGTCGCGACGCTTTCGGCCCCGAGCGCCAGCGCCGGGATTGCGAGCAGCATGGCCGGCAGGCTTCCAAGACGCATCGCCTTGTTCCCTACTCCAATTTGGCCCCGGCGTGATTGCGTTCTTCGCGGTGATTTGCGGCCGGATGCCACGCGTTAGATCGAACCAATTTACGCGTTCGCAGCTCAATCCGTCGGTGACTTTCGTCATCGATTTTTCAAGGTTCTTTCAGGCCCACGAAAGGACTGCGCAGGTCCGGCTCGGACAGAATGGGCGCCGTCGGGCCGTTTGAGCACCCGCGATCCGTCTCCAGGGCAAGAGCAGCCAGCGAATGATTGTGCGAACGACTGACCGGTGGCAGGCGCGCTTGATCGGCGGGCTCGCGCTTTGCGTGCTGGGCGCCTTGGGCCCCGTCGCCGCCACGGTGGCGGCCGAGCGCGGAGTCGCACTCGTGATCGGCAATGCGCGGTATCCGCAGGCGCCTCTGAACAATCCGGAGAACGATGCCCGCCTGATCGCCAGTACGTTGAGGCGCCTCGGCTTCGAAGTCACCGAGCGTGAAAACCTCGGCATCATGGAATTCCGACGCGTCCTGCGCGACTACGTGCGGCGCCTGCAGGATGAGGATGGGGCAGCCCTGTTCTACTACGCCGGTCACGCCGTCCAGATCGCGGGCCGCAACTACCTGCTGCCGGTGGACATCAATCTTCGCGACGAGGACGAAGTTCGCGACGACGCGGTCGAGATCGACGAACAGCTCGTCAGGCGAATCGAGCACGCCAGGGCCCGCGTCCGCATCGTCATCCTGGATGCCTGCCGCGACGACCCCTATGCCTCGAGCCGCGCGCGCCGCGGATTGATTCGAGCAGGAGGCCTCGCCGAGATGTCGGCGTCGGGAGCTCTGATCGCCTACTCATCCGCGCCGGGCCAGGCATCGCAAGACGGACCACCCGATAGCGACAGCATCTACACGCGCAGCCTGGCGAAGGAGATGCTCGCCGAGAACGTCCAAGTCGAGAAAATGTTCAAGAACGTCCTGGTCGATGTGCTGCGCGAAACGAACGAGCAACAGGTACCCTGGGTCAACAGTTCACTGACGGTCGATTTCAGCTTCAATCCGACCCCTCGCGCCGTCGCCGACGCCTCGTCCATGCGGGGCGAGGCGCGCCAGGCCCAGCAGGGAGCGCAGATGCTGTTCGCGGGCTTGCCGGTCCCGGCCGCCGCGCGGCCGGACGCCCTGCCGAAGGCGTCGCAAGCGATGCATGCAACGGACCATTGTGCCGAATTGGCTCGACGTCTGCGAATCGGTGACTCGATATCCGCCCCGGATGCGGGTTACCTGCAGCGAAACTGTCTTCCCGCCGCGCTTCGGCAGGCCGCGCAGAACCCGGCGATGCGGGATTCGGCGACGCCGGTTGACGGCCCTTCGCCCGCGCCGCCGAGCCGCGACGAGCCGGCGGCGTCAGCAGCGCCCAAGGAAACCGAGCCACCACAACCATTCGACGAAGCACTGAAAGCAGCCGTCGCCAAGCTGCTCGAGCGAGCCGATCTTGACCTGGCGGTTGCTGCGGGTCAGGGAGCACCGTCTGCGTCGCTGGTGGTCGATCCCCTGATCGACGCGTCGACGGGTTTCCACACCGGCGCGACCAAGGTGGTCGAGCAGCGACTGGTGAGTGCGGTGCACGATCGACTTCCGCGTCTGCAGACGGTGGATTTCTCCCCCGAGAGCGTGGCGCGGCGACCGCTGGTCGTGATCGGTACGGTGACGCCACTCGACCGCGAAGGCCGCACGACCGGCGCGCGTTTCGTCTATGCGATCCGCCTGGCGCTGCTGGATCTTCAGCGCGGCGTCGTGGTATCGGCCGCTTCTGCGCGTTCGCGGCTGGGGGGTGTGGACGCGACGCCGACGCGTTTCTATGGCGACATGCCGGCCTGGGCGCCCGATGGGTCGATCGAGGCGTATACGCGCGCATGCAACGATGCGATTGCGGGCGCGCCGATCGATCCGGCTTACCGGGACGGCCTCGCCGTCTCCGCCCTCGTGAGCGCGGCGATCGAAGCGTATGAGACAGGACGCCTGCGCGAGGCGCTCACGGCCTTTACGAAGGCGCGACGGCAAGGCGGCGATCCGCAACTTCGCATCGAAAGCGGCCTGTACCTGGCGGCGGCGCGCCTGGACCGCGTGAGCGATGCGCAGCAGGCGTTCGCCCGCATCGTGGACCTCGGCCTAGCTCAAGGCCGCCTGGGGGTGCGGTTCCACTTCCGTCCCGGCGCCACGCAGTTCCTCGACGATGCGCAGGCAAGGCCAGCGTACGAATTGTGGCTCGCCCTCGTCGCGCAGCGCGCGGAGATCCACCGCGGCTGCCTCCAGATCGCAGGCCATACCAGCCGCAAGGGTGACGAGTCGGCGAGCGGGAGGCTGTCGCTGCTGCGGGCACAGACGGTCAAGGACCGGATCGACGCGATCGATCCGGAGATCGCATCGCGAACGCTCGCCGTCGGCAAGGGCTTCCACGAGAACCTGTCCGGACTGGGTACCGAGGATGGCCGTGACGCGATCGACCAGCGCGTCGAATTCAAGGTACTCGACTGCCATCGCACCTCGCCAGCCACTCCGATCCGGAGCCTGGTCCAAAGATGACCACATCGCCCTCGTTGCGCCCGCGACCGACAGACTCCGTTGCACCGCTCGTCGCGCTCGGCGTTGCGCTGCTCGCGCTGCTCGCCGGCTGCGCCTCGCCCCGAGACAGCCGAATGACCGAGCCGCGGCCGTACGCGGTTCCGACCCGTGCGATCACCAGCTTCGCCTCGGAGCTGCGATGCATGGACGGGCTGCTGCTGGACTACGGCATCCACGACGTACCCCTCGCGGTCGAACCGGTCGCCGACCCGACGCACCGCCTCGGCACCGGCTCCGCGGACCTTCTGACCCTTGCAGTCTCGGACATGACGCGCAGCAGCCGCGCGATCCGCCTCGTTGCGCCGGGCGCGAATGACGCATCGCGATCCGGCAATTCGCTGCGCGGCGCCCTCAGCCTCGCCGACGACGGCAGCTCGAGCACGACCCTCAGCCTCGACGCGTCCCTGCTCGGATCGGACGCGACCATCATCGCCGGGTCGGCCGCGCGCCACTCCGCGACACTGGCGCGCAAAGGCGGCGACTACACCGGCAACGCCGAGATCCGCCAGTTCGGCATCGCGTTCGAGCTGGCCTCGGCGCCTTCCGAGGCACTGCAACAGACGTCGCGCACGCTCGCAGAGCTCGCCGCGATCGAGCAGGTCGGACGGCTGGCGCACGTTCCGTACTGGAGCTGCCTCGGGGCACCGCCGACCCAGGAGGCGGTCGCCGCCGAGATCAAGGATTGGTACGACGCGCTCGCCGCGCATCCGGCCGAGATGATCCGCTACGTCCAGGAGCAGCTGCGCACGCGCAACGTCTACGCCGGCCCCGTGGACGGCGCCGTCAATTTGCAACTGAAGGACGCACTGGCGCAATACCGCGAAGCGCTCGGCCTCACGCGCGAGGCGAAGGTCACGCTCGACTTCTTCAACGCGTACCTGAGCGCGGATCATGGTCGCGTGGCAACGCGGGTTGCGGCCACCGCGCCTGCCCCGGTTGATCCCCCGCCTGCCGCGGCGATGACGCCGCCCATGTCGGCCCCATCGCTCGCGCTGCGGCTCACGACCGAGAACGACGCCCGCCGCTTGCGGCGCGGAGACACGGTGCGGCTGCTGGTGCGACCGAGCCGCGACGCGTACGTCTACTGCTTCCTGCTTGACGAGGACCGCCATGTGGTCCGCTTCTTCCCGAACCACTTTCAGCGCGAGGCGCGGGTGGGGACGGCAAGTGACCTCAAATTGCCCGGCACGATGCCGTTCGAGATCGCGCTCAACTCGCGGGGAGTTTCAGAGACCGTCGCCTGCTTCGCAACCGAGCGCGACGTGCTGGCGCGCTTGCCGGCGGCGCCGGGGGCGGACAGCTTCGCACCGCAGCCGTTCGCTGCCTTGAGTGAGGTCCGCAGTGCGCTGCAGGATGCGACCGACGGGGTGTTTGCCCACGCCTCGCTGGAGCTGACGCCCGGAGATTAGGGGCAGATGTTTTGGTTCCACTCGGGGCTTTTTCTGAAACTTGAACCGATCCGGGCGGCCGGGCAACTGATTGGGAGTGCTCCCAACTCGGAGTTGCCCTGATGGCCCCCTCCCATCGACAACGCGCGGCCTGCCACCGCCTGCTCGTCGCGGCTGCAGCGCTCGTCGCCGTCGCGACGCTCGAGGTTCGAGCCGAGGTCTGCAGCGGCGCGCTGCCCGACTCTGGCGCCATTGTGTCGGTTCAAGCCGGCAGGTTCGCGCTGATCGAGAGCGGCTGCGAGCTGGCCCCGAGCGCGGCTCCCCGCGCCGCGGCGCAGCTGCTGCTGTACGAGCGCGGATCGGCGACGATCACGATGAGCGCGCCGCCCGGCGCGCCGGTCCGGGCGGCGCCGGCCCCGCGACCCGCGCCTGCGGCCGCACCCGATGATCGCGACGTCGAGCGGATCCTGTCGGTCGAGCCAGCCGTCGCCACCGCCGCGCGCATCTACGGCGTCGATCCGCTGTTGCTGCATGCGATCGCCCACGTGGAATCGCGCCACCGTGCCGCGGCCGTGTCGGCGGCCGGCGCGCTCGGGCTGACCCAGGTGATGCCGGCCACCGCGCGGCGCTTCGGCATCGATAACCCGGAGCGCTCGCTGCTCGATCCAGACACGAACCTGCGCGCCTGTGCCGCTTACCTGCGGGCGCTGCGCGGCCGGTACGGCGACGACCTGGCCCGCGTGCTCGCGGCGTACAACGCCGGCGAAGAAGCGGTCGACCGCTATGGGGGCGTGCCGCCGTATCCTGAAACCCAGGCCTATGTGCACGACGTCCTGGCCGTCTACGGCCGTTTGACCGCGATGTTCGCGGTTTCGGACGACGGAGCGCTGGTCGCGCGCGGCGAACGGCAATGAGACTGGCTGCTGCGCTGCCCGCGGATGCGCCGGACGCCGAGAGCGTATTCGCCCGCTACAGCGACCTGATCCTGGTCGCCGGGGTCGTCGCGATCGTTGCCTTGATGGTGCTGCCGCTGCCGCGATGGCTGATCGACCTGCTGGTCGGCGCGAACATCTCGATCGGCCTGCTGCTTCTGCTGCTCGCGCTCTACGTCGGCTCGCCCCTGGATTTCTCCTCCTTCCCGAGCGTGCTGCTGATGACGACGCTGTTCCGGCTGTCGCTTTCGATCGCGACGACCCGGATGATCCTGCTGCAGGCGGACGCCGGCCACATCATCGCGACCTTCGGCAAGATCGTTGCGGGCGGCAACCTGGTCGTCGGTCTGGTCGTCTTCCTCATCATCACCGTCGTGCAGTTCATCGTGATCGCGAAGGGCGCCGAGCGCGTTGCCGAAGTCGCCGCCCGCTTCTCGCTCGACGCGATGCCGGGCAAGCAACTGTCGATCGATTCGGACCTGCGCTCCGGCCTGATCGACAAGGACGAGGCGCGGCGGCGGCGGCGCTCGCTCGAGCTCGAGAGCAGACTGAACGGGAGCCTCGACGGCGCGATGAAGTTCGTCAAGGGCGACGCGATCGCCGGCATCGTGATCATCCTGATCAACCTGCTGGGCGGCCTGGCGATCGGCGTCATGCAGCAAGGCCTCCCGATCGGGATCGCGATGGCGCGCTACTCGATCCTGACGATCGGCGAAGGCATGGTCGCGCAGATCCCGGCACTGCTCGGCGCGATGGCCGCCGGGCTGATCGTAACGCGGACCACCGACGAGGAGCACGACCGCCACCTGGGCGACGCGATTCGCAAGCAGGTCACCGCGAAGCCGCGCGTGCTGCTCGTCGCCGGCGGCATCTGCCTGCTGATGTCGGCGGTGCCCGGTTTCCCTAAGGCGGTCTTTGTGCTGCTCGGGCTGGTCGCGGCCGTCAGCGGCGTCCTGCTGACACCGGCGTGGCGCGAGCGCATCGCGCGCCTGCGGCATCCGGCCCTGCGCGGTCTGGTGCGGCATCTGGCGACGCCCGCGCCGGTCACCGCAACGCCGCCGCCGGCGCCTGCCGCGGTCGCGCTGCTGCTGCAGGTTCCGTCCGCGCTGCTGGCGGGCGCCGCGGCGCAGGCGACGGCCCAACAGCTGGCCGACCTGCTCGAAGAGATACAGCTCGACCTGGGCCTGGCGCTGCCGAAGATCCACCTGCACGGGCGGCACGATGCCAACGAGTGGGAACTGCTCGCGTTCGAGGCGCCGATCGGCCGTGGCCGCCTCGAGCCGGAAGCCACCGCCGATGCGCTGGTCGGCCCCGTGCGGCAGGCGCTGCGCCGCAATGCGGGGCTCTTCGTCGGCATCCAGGAGACGATGAACCAGCTCAACCGCGCCACCGGCGACGTACCGGACGTCGTCAAGGAAGTGATGCGCACGGTGCCGCTGACCCGCATTGCCGAGGTGCTGCGTCGGCTCGTCGCCGAGTCGGTATCGATCCGCAACCTGCGCGACATCCTCGAGGCGCTGTCCGACTCCGGCACGAAGGAGCCCGCGATGCTCCTGGAGGGCGCCCGCGTCGCGCTGGGCCGGCAGATCTGCCATCGCGTGGCGCCGCAGGGGACGTTGCGCGCCGTGCTGCCGCGGCCCGAGCTTGCAGCCGAACTGCGCGCGATCCTTGGCCCCGGCGCCAGCTCACCGGTGGCTGGCGCCGAACAAAAGCTGCGACGGATCGCCTCCACGCTGGTCGCTTCGATCCGCGCGGGCCGCGCCGCCGCCGTCGTCACCGAGCCGGAGCTGCGCGTGGCCCTGCGCAGCCTGATCGAGGCCGAGTGCTTCGATACGCCGGTCCTTTCCTACCGCGAACTGGTCCCGACCCTCCAGCTCGTGCCCGTG
>Ga0210401_10000264_pt1 | contig 66904 bp, 58 predicted proteins | sample IncBWH32MmetaG_FD_150866 | JGI IMG/M metagenome (GOLD analysis project Ga0210401, IMG submission 150866) | Forest soil microbial communities from Barre Woods Harvard Forest LTER site, Petersham, Massachusetts, United States - Inc-BW-H-32-M | ecosystem: Environmental > Terrestrial > Soil >...
CGCTCCGTATCCGTCGCCGTGACTGTTGCGCCGTTAATGGGCGCGCCCGACGGATCGGTCACGGTACCGACGATAGCCGCCGTAACGTCCTGCCCTGTCGCGGGCAAAGTAAAGGAAAGCAGCCCGGCCAGAACGAGAAGACAAGAAGCAAACGACAGTGCTCGTTTCATCACAGAACCTCCCACGCGCTTAAGTTGCAGTGCAGCCCACAGACACCCACATCAAGAATGGACCTATGCTATATAGCACCTTGAAAACTACGTCAAGGAAAAAATGACAACTTTCGTAAAGTCTCCACTGCAACCCGGCAAAACTGCGCTGCATAGCACTTGAACTTGGTACACGCGCGGCGGACCCCTATCCCACAACAGGTGCATAGAAAAATGAGAAACGGAATTTGCCTATGTTTTCTGGTATTGCCCGGTTTTTTCCCTGGTTTTACCGATCGCTCCCAAAACGGCTTTTCGAGGCGCCGGGAGAGCCAAGTGGGGCGGAATCAGTACCATAGCAGTTAGCCGCTATATAGCAATTGCATCCGGAGAGCGTTTTCCCGAAAACTATCCCTTTACGGAACCAGCACAAGTCTGCTATATAGCAGCCATCGGTTTACTTTCGAGCTTCGAGAGCACAGCGGCTTTACGGGTTGGGTGTTAGATTGATTTGCGAACGAGCAGAGTCATGCGACCAGGCCGAAACGGCACGCCCGCATATAAAAAAATTCAGAACGTCATCCGCAAACGGATCGAAGGCGGACACCTGAAGATCGGGGCTGCCGTCGACTCGGAACGTGAACTCGCCAGAATTCATGGCGTCAGCCTCATGACGGCGCGCCACGCGCTGGCGGGCCTCGAGCGCGAAGGTGTCGTTGAACGGCGCCGCGGTTCGGGCACATTCGTCGCGCCCCCGAAGATTCACTTCAACAAGTTGATGAGTTATACCGAGCACATGGCCAGCCGTGGGCTGGCTGCCCGGTCGCGCGTTCTATCCGCAAAAATCATCGACCAGCAACTTGAAATCGCAGCCCGGCTGGGCCGCCCTGCAACCAGTCATCTCGTCCGCCTCGACCGCCTGCGTCTCACCGGCGAAGATCCGTTCGCGCTGGAAACTGTTTATCTGCCGGCTCCCGAGTTCTCTGGATTGATCGCCGCCTCGCTCGCCCAGAATTCTTTGTTTTCTACCCTGCAGCACGACTACGGCGTCGAGCTCGCCTACGCCGACGAAGAGGTTGACGCGACTGCCGCCGATGCGCACAACGCCGATTTGCTGTGCGTCCAGCGCGGCGCAGCTTTGCTTCGCATCCGCCAGGTGATTTATTCAACAAAGGGGGAAGCCGTGATTTACGGCGTCGGCTTCTACCGCTCGGAACGTCATACCCTGTTTATTCGAAGATTCCGCTGACATTTGCTCGCATTGCGAGACCAACAAGAAACCCCACGTTTGCCGCGTGGTTTTTTGCTCTCATCCAGGCTGCGATTGGCTCCGCTAGCGCGCGTCGGCGGTCTCCTTCGGGTTTTCCACCGCATTCAGGAACGCCTTTGCCTACGCGTTAGGAATCGGCATGCCGCCCTGAAGAATTTCCTTGAATGAGGCATCTTTCTTGTACCACTCCCGTGTTGCCTTCTGATCCTGCTGCAATTCGGCTCCATTCAGCGACGCACCGATGAACGCGCCCTTGCTGCTGGAATAGGTTAGGATGCCCGCCTTCCAACCGCCTTCCACGGAAGCACATACACCGTACGTGCGAGCGTTCGCCCGTGTCTGGCCTGCTTACCTCCTCCCCAGCGCACTCCATAGCACTCCCAGCGAGTGCAGCGATAGCCGATCCCACTCCGTCAGTCGGGAAGCATCTGTCACGATTGCGAATGCGTAGTTCGTCAGGGGATTCACTGCGGCACACCATCTCTCGTGCTGATTGACCATGCCGTCACAATATTCGCAAGCTTCACATGCGTTGTATCGATTTCCGCGGAGCGAACTCGCTTGATCACTTTGTGCCATGGAGGGATACCTCGCTTCTTCTGCCGTTTCGACAACAAGGCAGAGGATATTCACCGTTCACGTGATTCAGATGCGCTGTTCTGGAAACGATGGGTGGGTAAAACCCCTAGACGCGGGACTTCATGATCTGAGCGAGGATCGGGCAAAAAATGTAGCCGAGAATGTGCAGGAAGGTCTATCTGTTGGATTTTTGTTAGGTTGCGCCGGTAGATTCAGCGAAGATCCAGATGCATGTCTTTGTGGTGCCCGTGGAAGCTGATCTGGAGCGTTCGCGTCTGTCCTTGTCCCAGCTCAATCGCGACCGTTTTTAGTTCGTCGTATGCGGCGGCGCTTGACTGCACGTGTACACCCAACTGGTGTTCACCCGTGGTCAGGTGGATCGTTCCTGAGTCGCGACCCTCGACTGTTCGAAACAGGCCAAGACGCTTTTTTGCGTCGCCCTTCAAGGCGTGAGAATAGACGATGCGCGAGTCGCTAAGAACCGATACGGTTCCGTCTTCAAAGGGAAAGTCGATTCCGATCAACAACGTCGAACCGACCGCGTGCGGTGCCGGTTTTGGCTTTGCCGCCGTCGCATGCGCACTACTGGTCCGCGCTGTACTGATTGCTTCGGTGGATGGCGCCGCCATAGTCTCTCCGCTTGGCGCGCGAAAAGCCACGGCGTTATTTCGTGGAGCCTGCACGGGACTGTAGGTCTCGCGATGCCACGAGAGTGCAAACATCATGGTACCGAGCGCGATCACGACCACCGCGGCCAGTCGCTTCCGCGCGGGAAGCCGCCGCATCGTGCGCAGGTAGCTGAGGGCGTTTCGCCAAGTAACACCGCTCCACTCCGCCGCTTGCCGGAAGAAACGTCGCATCGCTTCAGAACGCGCACTGCTCGATCGACTTCCGGTGGTTTTCGCTCTTACGGCTGTCCGCTCCCTGACACCGTTATTCGATACGCGCTCTCTCAGTTCCCGTACGTCGAGCGCGAATTCAAGACCCCTCTGGTATCTCTCCGCCGGATCCTTGGCCATCGCGCGCAGAATGATCGCATCTACTCCGTGCGGAATATCCGGATCCATTGCACTGGGGGGCAGCGGATCGTGATTCGCAAGTTTGAAGCACACCGTTGTCACGCTGTTTCCCTGAAACGGGCGGTACCCGGACACCATGTTGTATAGAATCACGCCCAGCGAGAACAAATCCGAACGCCCGTCCAGCGGCTCGCCATTCAACTGTTCCGGCGACATGTATGCGGGCGTGCCCAGCACGTGTCCCGGCAACGTGAGATGGGCAAGATTCAGCTTGGCGATCCCGAAGTCCGTGATCTTCGCTTGCCCGTTGGAGTTCACCAGGATGTTAGCTGGCTTGATGTCGCGGTGAACGACGCCTTGGCCGTGCGCGCAATCCAGAGCTTCTGCCAGTTGTTCGGTCAGCTGTAGCGCTGTCTCGAGTGGAAGCTTACCGCCCTTTTCCGAGAGCAATGCGTTCAGAGACGGCCCGTCGACATACTCCATCACGATGTATGGTGTGCGGCTCTCCGGCTCCTCGCCGACATCGAAAACCGTAACAATCCCGGGATGGACCAGCCGGCCTACCGCCTGCGCCTCTTGAAAAAAACGTTCCCGATATTCGAGGGCTTCTTCCGGATTTGCACCGACCAGCGAGATGGTCTTTACAGCAACAAATCGATCGATCCGCGGATCGCGCGCCTTGTACACGACACCCATGGCGCCCCGCCCCAACTCAGCGACGAGCTCATAGCGTCCCAGACACTTTCCCCAGCGCGCTTCCACGTACCGATACTCCGGTTGAGTCGATATTTAGGGTCAAAGCTTTGGGGGAGGGGGATGATTTGTTGTCAACGATGTTAATGCGGAATTGAACTTAAGCTCGCAGAATCCTGAAGAACACGACATTACGCTGGTAACCAAAAGGTACCCTAAGCGCCTGAAAATGTAAGGTTTCTACAGGGTTTCCTGTATTCGAACCCCCGGATTTGTTAGAATTTTCGTGCAATGCTCGTCGGCAACGTCCCTTCGCCCGTCGCCCGCGCACTTCTGACAAAAATTTACAGTTCCCGAAACTTCCCTTCCAGGCCCGTGTTCGGCATGAGCAGACCCTGTCAGTCCCGTAGTTCGGGTGGGAGCAATGCGAGACCGCGCCACCCAGGACGGGGCTGATCAAACCAAGGAGTATTCGATGTCCTCCCGTCTGTGCCTTGCGCTACTGGCCGTTCTGTTCCTTCCCGGATGTAACAATACCCTCAACCCATTCTGCGGAAGTGCCAGGCCGGCTCCCGTGATTGGTTCGCTCTCGCCCAGCACGATCACCTTTGCTCAAGTGGAGCAAGGGACAGCCACGCTCACCGTCAACGGAAGCAGCTTCGTCTCGTCCTCGGAGATCGTAATCAACGGAAAGGCGCTGGCGGCGAACGTCGTGAATAGCGATCAACTGAAAATCATACTGACCAGCAGCTTGATCACGGGCCCGGGGTCCGTGAATATTAATGTCCTTACGCCCAGCGGAAATACAGGCGATCTCGGCTGCACGAGCGGGGGGAAAAGCAGTCTGCTTGTGCTGACGGTCAACTGAGGCATGAATGGCGGGTCAACTCGGGCATTGCTGGGAGTCCGTTCGCGAAAGTGTGACGCGTTTCAACGGAACTGCCCGCCTTATTGCGATTTGTTAGGTCCAGCGGGGAACTTCCGGTCGAGGTCAAGATTCAGTTCCAGCACGTTCACGCGTGGCTCTCCCAGCACGCCGAGTTGGCGATCCTCAGTATGTGTCGTGACCAGTTGCCGCAACTGCTCTTCGGACACTCCGCGTGCTTTCGCTACCCGCGGAAACTGAAACGCTGCCGATGCCGGACTGATTTCTGGATCCAGCCCCGAAGCCGATGCTGTCACCAGATCAATGGGGACGGGCGTACCGGGGTTCTCTTGCTGCGCCGTCGCCACGTCGCCCTTCACGCGGTCGATCAGCTTCTGGTTCGTCGGGCCAAGTTGCGAGCCGTTTGTATTCAGGGGATCGTAGCCGTTTCCTGCACTTGACAAGCGAGAGTGAAAGTGGCCGGCCGACGTGAACGCCTGCCCGATAATGCGGGACCCGATCACCTTCCCATTCGCCTCAATCAGCTGTCCGTTCGCTTTCTTCGGGAACAGCACTTGCGCAATTCCAGTCACGAGCAGGGGATAGATAATCCCGAGCAGGATCGTCGTCACCATCGTCATGAGCAGCGAAATCACCAGATTCTTCTTCATGGCTTTACTCTCCCTAGGCCAACCCGACCCGCGTGATCAGCATGTCGATGAGCTTGATGCCCACAAACGGGATCACAATGCCGCCCACGCCATAGATCAACAGGTTGTTGCGCAGCAACGCGGCCGCGCCCATCGGCCGGTACTTCACTCCGCGCAGCGCCAGCGGAATCAGGGCGATGATGATCACCGCATTGAAAATTACGGCGGAGAGCACCGCCGACTCCGGCGTCTTCAGCCGCATGATATTCAGCGCATTCAGCACCGGGAACGTTCCGGCGAACATCGCCGGAATGATGGCGAAGTATTTAGCCACGTCGTTCGCGATGGAGAACGTCGTCAGCGAACCGCGCGTCATCAGCAGCTGTTTTCCGATCTCCACGATCTCAATCAACTTCGTGGGATTCGAATCCAGATCCACCATGTTCCCGGCTTCCTTCGCTGCTTGCGTGCCGGTGTTCATCGCGACGCCCACGTCGGCCTGGGCCAGAGCGGGCGCGTCGTTAGTCCCATCCCCGGTCATGGCGACGAGCTTCCCGTCCGCCTGCTCCTTCTTGATCAGGTCCATTTTGTCTTTGGGAGTCGCTTGCGCCAGGAAGTCGTCCACGCCCGCCTCCCGCGCAATCGCCGCAGCCGTGAGCGGGTTGTCCCCCGTGATCATCACGGTCTTGATGCCCATCGCTCGCAACTGATCGAAGCGCTCGCGCATCCCGCCCTTCACCACATCCTTCAGCTCAATAACACCCAGCGCACCACGCGTCTTCTCCGCAACCACCAGCGGCGTGCCGCCGGATCGGGCAATCTGTTCCACCGTGCTCTTTACCGGCGCAGGCACTTCGTGTCCGTGCTGCGTCAGGTAGTTCTGCACAGCTTCCGCCGCGCCCTTGCGGATCTCGAATCCGTTCAGATCAATGCCCGACATGCGTGTTTGCGCCGTGAATTCGACGAAACGCGCTTCGTGCGACGACAACTCCCGTCCGCGCAACCCGTACTTCTCCTTCGCCAGCACCACAATCGAGCGACCCTCGGGAGTTTCGTCCGCCAGCGACGATAACTGCGCTGCGTCTGCAAGTTCTTTTTCGCTCACGCTGGGCGCCGGAATGAATTGCGCCGCCTGCCGGTTGCCGAGAGTGATCGTGCCCGTCTTGTCGAGCAGCAATGTGTTCACATCGCCCGCAGCTTCCACCGCGCGTCCCGACATTGCCAGCACGTTGTGCTGCACCAACCGGTCCATCCCAGCAATCCCGATCGCTGATAGCAGTCCGCCAATCGTCGTCGGAATCAGGCAGACCAGCAAAGATACGAGCACGAAAACAGTCTGCGGCGACCCCGAATAAATCGCGAACGGCTGCAACGTCACCACTGCCAGCAGAAAGACGATCGTCAATCCGGCCAGCAGAATGTTCAGCGCAATCTCGTTCGGCGTCTTCTGACGTTCCGCGCCTTCGACCAGGGCTATCATTCTGTCGAGGAACGTCTCCCCCGGGTTCGAGGTGATCTTCACCTTGATCCGGTCTGACAGAACGCGCGTGCCGCCGGTCACCGCTGAACGGTCTCCACCCGCCTCCCGAATCACCGGCGCGGACTCCCCCGTGATGGCCGACTCGTCCACTGACGCGACGCCTTCAATGATCTCGCCGTCGGATGGAATCATCTCGCCCGCCGTCACGAACACCAGGTCCCCGGCTCGAAGCTTGGCGCTCGGAATCTTTTCCACCTGCTCGTCGCTCCCCGTGAGGCGATTCGCCATCGTCTCGGAACGCGCCTTGCGCAGCGTGTCGGCCTGCGCCTTGCCTCGGCCCTCGGCCATCGCCTCGGCAAAATTCGCAAACAGCACCGTGAACCACAGCCACAGCGTAATCTGCAGATTGAACTTAAAGTCCGTGCCGCCCTTGAACAACAGAGCGCTCGTGATCACACTGCCGATTTCCACCACGAACATGACGGGATTCCCCATCATCTTGCGCGGGTTGAGCTTGAGGATGGAGTCCAGAATCGCCCGCCGGACAATCTTCCATTCCCATAGCGCTCTTTTTTTCTTTGCCATCGAGATCCTCAGAAAGTCCTGCCCGCGGCCATGAGCAGGTGTTCCAGCAACGGTCCCAAGCTCAATGCCGGAAAGAACGTAAGTGCGCCCACGATCAGGATCACGCCAATCAAAAGAATCGTGAAAAGCGGCGTGGTTACTGGAAAGGTCCCGAGCGACGGCGGCACATATTTCTTCTGCGCCAGATTGCCCGCAATCGCGAGCATCGGAATGATCATGAAGAACCGGCCCATCAGCATCGCGATCGCAATCGTGGTGTCGTACCAGGGCGTATTTACTGTCAGCCCCGCAAAGGCCGAGCCATTGTTCCCCGCACCGGACGTGAACGCGTACAGGATCTGGCTCAGTCCGTGCGGTCCGGGATTCGAAATGCTCGACGCGCCAAACGGCTTGACCATCGAGATCGCCGAAAAGCTCAGGATCACCAGCGGAAACACTAGCACCACCAGCATCGCCATCTTCACGTCATAAGACTCGATCTTCTTGCCGAGATATTCCGGAGTCCGCCCCACCATCAGGCCCGCGATAAATACCGCCAGCACGACATAAATCAGCATGCCGTACATCCCGGACCCAACCCCACCAAAGATGATCTCGCTCAGCATGATGTTGACCAGCGGTACCATGCCGCCGAGCGGTGTGTAGGAATCGTGCCAGCCGTTGATCGCGCCGCAACTGGCGTCCGTTGTGACCGTCGCGAACAATGCGCTGTTGGCGATTCCGAAGCGGACTTCCTTCCCTTCCATGTTCCCGCCAGACTGCATCGTTGTCGCGCGCTGGTCCACACCTGCCAGCAGCGGATTGCCACGCGCCTCGGCCGAGTACGCCACCACGACGCCCGCGAACCACAGAATCGTCATCGCCGCCCACACCGCCCATCCGTGGCGTTGCGAGCCCGTCATTCTTCCCAAGGTGTATGTCAGTCCGCTGCCAATCGCAAAGATCAAGACCATCTCGATCAGGTTCGTAAGCGGCGTCGGATTTTCGAACGGGTGTGAGCTGTTCGCATTGAAAAAGCCGCCGCCGTTGGTCCCGAATTCCTTGATGATTTCCTGCGAAGCAACCGGACCCTGTGCGATGATCTGATCCGTCACCGTATCCATGACCGCCTTGCCCTGGCTGTCAACTACAGGCTTGCCGTCAGCACCGACCTTCTGCACTTGCATCGGCTCAACCAGCTTCGCGGTGTCGTAAGGCCGCAGGTTCTGGACGACGCCTTGCGAGACCAACACCAACGCACCCACTACGCAGAACGGCAGTAGTACCCAAAGCGAGCTGCGCACCAAGTCGACCCAGAAGTTTCCGATCGTCTGCATCTGGCGGCGCGCAATGCCGCGAATGAACGCAATCGCGAGCGAGATTCCCACTGCCGCCGACGTGAAATTGTGATAGGCGAGCCCGGCCATTTGCGTGAAATAGCTCATCGTGTTCTCGCCGGAGTAGGCTTGCCAGTTCGTGTTCGTCGTGAAGGAAGCGGCTGTATTGAACGCCACGTGCGTCGGTGTCACCGCTGCAAATTTCTGGGGATTGAAAGGCAGATACCCTTGCAGCCGCTCCATCAGGTACAAAACCACCATCGAGACCAGGCTGAACAGAAGCATCGAGATCGCATACTCGGTCCAGCGCATTTCGTGGTTTTCATCGACGGTCGTCAGCCGGTAGACGAGCCGCTCAATCGGCCGTAACACCGGATCGAGGAACGTTTTCTCGCGGTTGAACACCCGCGTCATAAAGACGCCCAAAGGCTTGGTCACCAGAAGGACCAGGGCGATGAAAAGAAATATCTGGAACCATCCGTTCAGCGTCATGTCAGAACTTCTCCGGACGCAGCAGTGCGTAAAACAGATAGACCATTGTCAGCACACTGACGATCAACATGACGGCCGCTTCCACACTCATACCCGTCCCCCCTACTTCACTCGCTCACAGAAGTGAACGTAAGCGATCGACATAGCGAAGAAAGCAACCGAGACGGCGATCCAAAGAACGTCTTGCATCATTTCATCTCCCGGAAACTCATTCTGCCCGACTAACATTTTCCGGCCTGCAGAACACAACCGTACGGCGGCCATCGACACCTTTCGACCTTGAATGGGGCACGATCATCTGCCTATTTCGATTGAGCTTCCATCGCGCGCTCCCGTATGCGTCTTCAGCATGGAGGACGTCATGTCTCGAGAAGACACGGGGCACCTGGCAGGCATTCTGCGGGCACGAACGAAAATCGTTCCTTTCAACTGTTCCATCCACCGGCCGCCCGTAGCGCTAGGTAATTGAGCCGGCGTTCCCTGGCAACCTGAACCATCTATTGGAAACAATGATTCGTAAAGATTTTCTAAAGAGTGCGTAAACATTCCATAAATTTGCTGCCTGCAGAACCCGACATCACCGTGCCGTCGATGGACTGCAATCGAAACGGTACGCTACCCACGGCTCTGTGCGCAGATATTGCCTGCCGGGACCGGCAATCGCATTCAATTTGCCGCGCAGCGAAAGCAGCGCTTTCCAAAGCTCGGTTCGCCTCACCCCTTGATCGCTCCACCCGCTCGCCAGCACGGTTCGCGGCGTGATCAGGCTGCGCGGATGCCCTGCCAGAAAAACAAGCAAATCAAACTCATCCGGAGTCAGAACCAGTTCCTGTCCGAGCAGGCTTGCAGTTCTGCGGTCCAGGTTAATGCTGAAGTCCCCCGACCGGATCATGCTCAGCGAATCGCGGACCTCGGCTGGGCTCGCTTCCCTGCCTGCGCGAACCACCCCAAGCGCATTCTTCAGGCTTGTCCAGATCTTACCCATAACTCTTCGCCGTCCTGTCTCCGCCTGCCCGTTTCGGTCAGCAACCCCACTCTGCCTCTCCGGGCTTGGCAAAATACCGGCGTGCATCCTCCTGTGATTTCGAACTCTCGGCAACTTCCAGCAGCGCCAACCGCGCAGCCGCTACGATCCGGCTCTTCTCTTCTCGCGGCAGGTTTTCCCACGACTCCTGGCTCCCCATACGCGGAAATCCAAAGTCCGGTCCCAGTGCCTGGTGATAATGGTGGAAGAGTTCCGCCAGCTTCTCCGCCGATACTTCTTCAATCGACATCAACGTGTCCTTTCGGGCTTTTCGCCCATCTGCAAACCATTTCGCCCCAACCTACGCCGCGTGCGGTATAGAATCGCTCGCTGCCGGTTCCTCGTAGATGGCTATTTCTTCGTACTCGGACTCTGGCTCTAACCGCACCAGGTAAGAGATCCAATGCCTCCGAGACTCTTTCCAAAGCGCAAAAATAAATCGCAGATAAAACGCGACCGATCCGACGCAGACCGCCGATATGGCTGCCCTCAAAATCATCTGCTGACCCTCTCACTTCTTCATCGGACTTCGTTCTTGCACAATTGATTGGATATCAATGCCCATAAATCTCGAATAAAAGGTGCATAAATTGTTCGTAAAGGTCGGGACTGCCTGGAAGGTTAGGACTTAGGTTTTGCGAATGGTGAAAGCAGAGGATGGAATCCTATTTGGAAGGTTCGTCGCCGGGTTCGAAGCGATAACCAACCCAGGGCTCAGTCACAATGTATTTCGGCTGGCCATCTTCGGTCTCAAGTTTCTTGCGTAGATGACCGACAAACACTCGCAAATATTCTGGCTGCTCCAGGCTGTTATCTCCCCAGATCGCCGAAAGCAACGCCCGATGCGTCACCACTTTTCCCGGATGGTGCGCCAGGTACACTAGCAGATCGAACTCCTTCGGCGTGAGGTGGACGCTGCGCCCCTTCACCTCTACGCTTCGTGCTTCGACGTCGATATGGAAATCTCCGACATCGATCACCTTCGCATCCGGTTCCTGTTTCACCGCCGCGCGTCGCAGCGCCGCACGAACCCGAGCCAGGAGTTCCTTCGTGCTGAATGGCTTGGTGACGTAATCATCGGCGCCCGCGTCGAGCGCCTCCACCTTCGTCCGCTCTTCCCCGCGAACCGACAGCACGATGATCGGAATCTGCGACTGCGCCCGCACTTGCCGGCACAAATCCAACCCGTCCATGTTCGGCATGCGCAGATCGGTGATCAGCAGATCCGGCGGCCACGACTTCATCATCTGCAGCGCCTCAAATCCATCCGACGCCGCGCGCGTCCCGTATCCCTGGCTCAATAACGTAGTCTTCAGAACCCGCGTGATTTGCGGTTCGTCATCGACCACCAGGATGTTTCCCTTGCTACCAGGTACTGTCATGGATCTCGCTACTTCACTTCCTGCGTCACGATATGAACGTCCACTTGCGGCGCATCCCGCAGAAACTTGTGGATCACAGAAAGGTACAGGTATCGCCGCCATCCGACCTGTGCCGAGCGTCCGAACACCACCTGCGTGATGTGCTTCTCTCGCACCATCTTCGCCACCTCTTCCGCGACGCTCTTCCCCTTTAGACGCACAATCTTCGCCCCGAGATTCTCCGCGAACTGAAGGTTCTGGCGCAAGGACCGCTGGTCCTCCGGACTATCGTCCGCGCCGATATCCACGTACACGACGTAAAGTTCGCCATCAATTCGCTGCGCCATGCGCGCTGCCCGCGCAATCAGATACTGCGCCGCCGGACTGGAACTCACCCCTACCGCGATCCTCTCGCGAACCCCCGGGCTCTTCGCTCCCTCCTCCTTCTCCAGGAACGACTCCAGGCTGCGATCGACCGCGCGCGCCACCTGTTGCAGCGCAAGTTCGCGCAACGCCAGCAGGTTACCGGGCCGAAAGAAGTGTCCGAGAGCGCGCTCGGCCCTCTCCAGCGGATAGATATCCCCGCGCCGCATGCGCGTCTGCAACGCCTCCGGAGTCAGATCCACCAGCATGATCTCCGTCACGCGCTGCATCACCCAATCCGGTACGGTTTCGCGGACCTGCACCCCGGTCATATTGCGGACGATCGGCACCAGGCTCTCGATATGCTGCACGTTCATCGTCGACAGCACGTCGATGTTCGCATCCACCAGTTCGATGACATCCTCATACCGCTTCGCGTGCTTGCTGCCCTCGATATTGGTGTGGGCCAGTTCATCAACCAGCACCACCGCTGGCTTGCGCGCGATGATAGCGTCGACATCCATCTCCTCGAAGGCTGCTCCCTTGTACTCCATAGTCCGCCGTGGCACTGTCTCCAGCCGTGACGCGAGTTCGTGGATGCCCTTGCGCCCATGCGTTTCCACCAGCCCGATCACCACGTCTTCGCCGCGACTCTTGCGGCGTATCCCTTCGCTTAGCATGTTGTAGGTCTTGCCCACGCCCGGGGCGTAGCCTAAAAAGAGCTTGAAAATCCCTTGCTTCTTCTGTGGACTGGCTTCTTCCAGCCACTGCTCGGGGGTTTTCGCCATTTTCGTTGTGCGCTCCTTGGCGACGGCTAAAACGTCGAATCAGCTAGAATCTGGCACGTGAACAGAACGATCGGCAACCAGATCGTACGCTTCGTATTCGCAGCGTCGTTAGTCTGCGTAATCACCGCCGTGTACTTTCGCTGGCTGCACGTCAACCCCACGACGGTAGGTTTTACCTTTCTGCTCGCCATCCTTATCGTCTCTGCGCTCTGGGGTTTGCGCTACGCCATCTTTCTCGCGATTCTTTCCACCCTCGCTTACAACTACTTTTTTCTGCCGCCGATTCTGCGCTTCACCATCGCCGACCCGCAGAACTGGGTCGCCCTGTTCGCGTTTCTGTTCACCGCCATCGTCGCCAGTCAACTCTCCGAACGCGCCCGGCGGGAGGCCCTTGAATCCAATCGACGCCGCCGTGAGGTCGAACGCCTCTACGAATTCAGCCAGCAACTACTTGTAAGTGACAATATCTTCGGGCTTCTCAACGCCATACCAAGATACATCGTTGACACTTTCGGTGTGACCAACGCGGCCATGTTTCTTGACCACAAGCAGGAAACGTACTATCTCGACCCGGCCAGCCAGTCACTCTTGCCCGCGGAACAGTTGAAGGCCATCTGCGGACGCGGCGAACCCGTCCTCGACCGCGAGCACGGCATTTGCTTCATGCCACTGCGCATGGGCGTGCGTCCCGTGGGCGCCATCGGGCTGGCGGGCTGCGGCCTTTCCCGCGAGACCCTCGAAGCCATCGGCAGTCTGACCGCAACGGCGATCGAGCGCGCCAGCACGGCCGAGAAACTCACCAAGACCGAAGCTGCCCGCGAGAGTGACCGCCTTCGATCCGTGTTACTGGATTCTGTCACCCATGAATTCCGAACGCCTCTTACCGCCATCAAAGCCTCGGCAGAAACGCTCCTTTCCGACGCGGCGCTTGATAAGGCACAGCGGAAAGATTTGCTCGACGTGATCAACGAAGAAAGCGACCGCCTGAATCGGCTCGTCGGCGAGGCCGCAGAAGTCGCTCAACTGGATTCCCAACAGCTCGAGCTCAACTTCCAGCCCCATCAGATTCGTGAAGCCATCGATGCCGCGACCGCGCAGGTGCACACCGCACTCCAAAACCATCCGCTGGAGGTGGATGTGCCTGCCAGCCTCCCCGCCGTGCGCATTGACCTGGCTCGCATCACTGAGGTGCTGGTGCATCTGCTCGACAATGCCGCCAAATATTCTCCACCCGACACGCCCATCCGCATCACCGTCGAAGCGCGCCACCGCGAACTCGTCACCAGCGTCGCGGACCACGGTCCCGGCATCGACGATGTTGACCAGGAAATGATCTTTGAAAAATTCTACCGTGGACGAAATCTTCGAACCACAATCCACGGCACAGGCATGGGACTAGCCATCGCCAGAGCAATCATCGAATTGCACGGCGGAAAAATCAGTGTCGTCAGCCAGGTCGGCCGAGGCTCAGTCTTTCACTTCTCTCTTCCCACCATCTGAATGGCAAGCGCCCGGCTTAAGAAGCGCTGTTTGCCGTCTCAATGGTGGGATCGCTTTTTCTTTGCGTCCTTTGCGGCTTTTCTTTGCGTGCTTTGCGGTTAAAAGCTTGTCCTCGGGATCACAAACAACCATCCACGCAAAATACGAAAGCCCGGAAGTCTTGCCTCCGGGCCTCCGACCAAAAAACCACCTCTCCTACGAAGCCGCAGCTATCTGCGGCCTGCTCTGATCCGCGCGGAAGCGCAGAAGCGCCGCGATGTTCCCGACCCTATCGAACTCCGGATGATTCTTCACGTAGAACAGCTCGATGTCCCTGCGGATCGCCATCGGAATCATCGCATCGCACACGTCCGCCAGTTCGCGTGTCGTTTTCCCGCACAACGGGCAGTACGGAACCATGTGCGAATCGATGCGCCCGCAGCCCGTGCACTCTACCGCCCGCGCCATGTAGTTGTCGCCCAGGAACAGCGTCTGCACTTCCCCCAATTCTATCGAGCGCAACACGCGCCGCAATCCGGTTACGCCGCGCGCATTGCCTTTCGCTTGGCCCAGCGCCTCGCGCAGGAATTCATCCCGGCGCTGCGCCAACGCCGTTTCCAGCGCACGATTCGCATTTTCCCGGATCTCCTCGCAGGGCAGCGATGCCACATCGGCCGGAAAATGTCCCAGCAGCCGCTGCTTCACATACGGATGCAGATTCGACTCGAACTCCGACCAGTTCGTGTCGTGGCAGCCGATCACCAGCTTTTCCCAAACGCCCCGTTCCAACTCGTCCTTCAAGCGATCGGCCACCTGCTTGTAATGCAGCTTGGCTTCGTTGGCAACCCGGCGTTCTGTGTGCCCAGCATCGTATCCGGCATAACCGTCGCTGCGCCCGCGCGGAAGGTTGCGGAACAGGCCGCCTCGCTCCTTCAGTTCATCCAGGCGCAGATCGAAGAACCGTCCCCGCTGGCGATCGACCAGGGTCACGCATACGTTCGGCTGCGCTCCCAGTAACACGGCCAGCGGTTTCAGATGAAAACGCCGGTTCACGAATAACTGCGTGCCCGGAAGTTGCGGCGGCAGATCAAACTCTCGCCAGATCTTGTTCGGCCCGGCGGCAAAGATCGCCTTGGCCTTGGCGGGACTTCCATGCAGGTTGTTGGCAATCTCCAGGATGCGCTCCAGGTCCTCGCGTGCGCAGCCATTCTTGCCGTGTTGCTCCGCCTCCCGCAACGCCTGGCGGACAAGGTCCTTGGCGAGAATTGTTTCTTCCTTGTGCGACCTGTTCTGCGGGGTTCGGGGTTGAAAGTAAAAGCTCAGGGCACAACCGTCTCCGTTGGACTGGAATGCGGCCAGCTCTCGGATGTCCTCGCGGGTGATCATCACGATTTCTCCTACGTGCTGAGAAGTGAAATTACGCTGTATTGGATCGCGGATGGTTCAGCCTGTCGCGGTCTTTGCGAAGGCTGGGTACGGCAACTTGCCTCGACGGCGTGGCGAACAGTGGAGACTTTCGCAGGTGCTCGCAGGCCACGCGCACCGAGGCCCGAACATCGTCGGGCTTGCGGTCCGTGATGGCAGCGATTTCGTCGTCGGTGAACCCTTCCACCGCCTGCAGAATGAAAGCCTCCCGGGCAGATCGTTCGGTGCCGTGCAGTGCGGCTTCCACCAGGCGAAGCATTTCATCGGAGGAGGCAATCTGTTCCGGCGTCGAGACGCGCGTGTCGGCAATCACGGTGGCGCCGAGGATGGCCTCGTCCGGTTGGTGGAACTGTAGTTCGGCTTCGTCACTGCCCCTCACGTTGCGTTTGCGGGCGGAATCTTCCAGGTGCACACTGCCATTATGTTCATGTGCGCTGGCGGCCATCTGGTCGATGGCGCGCATGGCCAGCCGGTAGAGCCAAGGCTCAAGCGCGAGTCGCTCGGGCTTGTCGCCGCCATCCCCCAGCGCCCAGGCGATGGCTTCGTCAATCACTTCTTCCTTACTGATCGACTCCACGTCGATCTGCTCCGAGGTCTCGCGGAAATAGAGTTCGCGTTCGACAAAGCGCTCGAAACGAGCAAGGTTTACGTTGACGTAACCGCGAATGTCCTCGCCGGAAACCATCGGGGGCTGCACCGAAGCCAGGGTGTCCTCGAAGGCCACTTGCCGCGTGGGCCGGGTTTCTTTGCCTCGCCGCCAGCGTGGAAACTTGTGCACGGACCGGAGCAGGTCTTTATGACGGATGACCTGCTGCAGAATGTCATCAAAGGCTGCCTTCAGAGCTGAAGACGGCACCGGGGCTTTCTTCTGGGCCGCCATCTGGCCCGACGGCAAGCGCAGGTTCAGAGAGACGACAATCCCCTCGCGAGGCGAATTTTCCTCGATCAGAGCCTTGAGGTGAACGAGTTCGGGACGGAAAGCTTGCAAACGCTTACGCAGCTTTTCCACCTGCTGGTGCACTTCTTTTTCAATGTCGGGAGTTTTGCGGACTTTGTATCCGATATGAACGTTCATGAGAGCCTCGGAAACCGGGAGCAGACCCGTTGAAGCTTTCAGTTCTCTCTTACAAGTCGGATTCTACACCCGCTCGCACCTTGGCAAGCACTGTTTTGCATAAATTTACCGCCCGCCAGGGTGCCGTAATTTGTGACGTATGTACTTGCCAAGCAACCGACTTCGGAAAACGCTCCGTTGCGGTATTGGGCGAACACCTTAACTGGGGAGTTCGATGATCGAAATCCGAAAAATTCCTGATTGGCGTGAGCCGTTTTTCCCGCTCCGGTGTCTAACCTTTTCATCTAAACGGTTCCATGGAGGCCCCGCATGCGTCGTATTCTGCTCACTCTCCCTTTGCTGTGCATCGTTGCTCTCACTGCTGCCGCACAAACCTCGACAAATCCGAATTCCGACCCTGAAGCAGCACTCGTCAACTCCGTTCACAAGTGGCTCAGCGCGCAAGCTGCCCTCGATCGAAAAACAATGGAGCAACTCATCGATCCGAAATTCATCGGCACCGCCTTCGGCACAAATGTCCTGACCCGCACCGACATCCTTCCAGAACCCGGACAAGATCCCGGGCGCTGGAGCAAAGCAACCTTGACCGAGACAACAACCCGCGTCTTCGGCGACACCGGAATCGTAATGGGCGGCATCAGCTTTGGCGGCACAGATCCCGACATTCGATTCACGCTCGTCTATCAGAAAGAAGCCAGCGGCTGGCGCATGATCGCCGCCCACTTGGCCCACGCCCCAACGGCTGGATAGTTTTCGGTGTTCGGCGTTCGGTTTCGGCATTCGGCGCACTGATGGAGCGACGGGCGTCCTCGCCTGTCAACAATCCCCACAATCTACGCGGGCGGACACCTCGTCTGCCCAGCGGAGCGCAGCTCCGCAGCGCCTTGTAGCGCCGGCATCTTGCCGGCTGTCGCGAGGCCGGGGTCCCCGGCAATCCCGGTTTTGGCTTACTGGGGTAGGAGGTCGTCTCGCCCTCGCCCCGTCAAAGCTAACCGCCGCCGCGCACGCCGATCCTCGAACTCATTTGTGGCGTCCCAGTGCGCACCCTCGCACCATTGATCTCCGAGCCGGTCATAACCGCCGAAAGCGATGAAAAAATGGACATCGGTCCTGCTGCTAAAATCTTCTCGTGGCTCTCCTGCACAATCTGCGCACCACGCTCGAGATGATCAAGTGGGAGCACTCCATCTTCGCGCTTCCCTTCGCCCTGTGCGGCGCGATGTTGGCCGCCGGAGGCTGGCCCACTCCGCATCAACTCGCCTGGATCATCGTCGCGATGGTCGCGGCGCGTTCGGCCGCGATGGCGTTCAATCGCGTCGCCGACGCTGCCATCGACGCCGCGAACCCTCGTACGCGCACACGCGCCCTCCCGGCGGGAATATTGACGCCTGCATTCGTCACCACGTTCGTTGTGGTTTCTTCAGCGATCTTCATTCTCGCGGCGTCGCAACTGAACCATCTGTCCCTAATACTCTCGCCGCTCGCGCTGGCCGTTCTTCTGCTCTACTCCTACACCAAGCGTTTCACGCGCTGGTCGCATCTCGTTCTCGGATTCGCGCTCGGCATCGCGCCCTCTGCGGCCTGGATCGCCGTTCGCGGCTCGCTCGATCCGCGCATCCTGCTGCTCACCGCTGCCGTAACGTTTTGGGTCGGGGGCTTCGACGTGCTCTACGCCTGCCAGGACTATGAGTTTGACCGCGAATCGAACCTCCACTCCATCCCGCGCTACATCGGAATTCGAGGTGCCTTGCTCGTCGCCCGCCTCTTCCATGCAGTGATGCTGTTGCTGTTGATCGCGCTGATTCTCACTTTTGGTTTGGGAAAGCTCGCCGTTGCTGGTGTGATCGCAGTGGCCGTGCTGCTGCTCTACGAACACTCCCTCGTCCACCCAACCAATCTCTCGAAACTCAACGCCGCGTTCTTTACGATGAACGGCGTCATCTCGGTGGTCTTCTTTGTCTTCATCGCCGGAGATCTTCTTCTGCGCCGGTAATTGGTGCGCCTTCATTCGGCAGTTCTTGTCGGTGCAATGAGCCTTCCCCCGCCTTCGTAGCGGCGGCGAGTCACACAACCGCGAGCCTGATCCTGACAACCAACTGCCATGGCCGACAAACCGCCTTCGTTCCTTCGCAAACACTCGCTCAGCCTCACCGCACTGGCTGTGGTTATTCTCTGGATCGTGCTTTACAGTGGCTCCAACCCATCGACCCATCTGGGCTCTTTTTTCGGCAATGCCATCGCCGATTGGACCGGCGTCTTCGTGACCATCGTCCTGACCAAATATCTCTACGAAAAAGGCTCCCGCGAGAGTAAACAACCCCGCGGCCAAGTAGCTTCCCGTTCTTTGGAATTCCTGCGCGAACATTCGCTCACTCTCGTTCTGCTCATCACCGGAATTGGCTGGATCGTGGCCTTCCGCGCCATGGACCCAGAAAGCAAGTGGGGCCAGGTCGTCGGCAACATCGTATCCGAGTGGACACAGATCCTTGGCCTTGTGCTGATGACAAAGCGCCTGATGGAAGTCGGCTCCAAGTCGTGAGCAACCAGATCCGCTACCACACTCCTTCCTTCCTCCCGAACCACCACACAAGGCCGACCGTCGCGGTGTTCTGCTGGCGATCGCGCCCCGTCAGAGTGTCTGTCTGAAAGTATGGCTGATTCGAAAAGTCACGTCGCCACTCGTACCGCATCAGGAAACCGTCGGCAATCTTGTAATCGAACGTCGCGGTCGTTTCCTTCAGCGCCTGGCCCACACCGCTGAACTGTCCCTGCCGATCCGACATGTACTCCGCGCGCCCGCCCAGCGCGACCCGCTGCGTCAGCTGATACTTCGCATACGCCGCGCCGCCCCACACCTCGCTCGGCGCCGACGACCGTCCCGGCTCCGCCTTGCGCCACAATCGCTGAATCACGTAGTCCCCTTCGAGCGCCAGCGAAAGCTTCGGCGACTTCTGCCAGGTCACGTAGCTATCCATAATGTGCAGTCGCCCATCCGGTGCCGGACGAATTGGCACGAAACCCAATCCTGGTTGAACCGGGGTCGGCCCCGTGTTCGGCACTTGCATTACATCGGGATGTTCGTTTCCAAGATAGTAGTTCACTGTCCAGATGACGTCCTTGTGCGGTGTCAGCAGCAGTCCGAACAGCTGATCTTTGAACGCGTTCGTCGGCTCGCTCTGATTGGTTCCGTTGACCAGCCAGTAGTTCACCGCGACTTTGTTGGTCACCGGAAGATTCGCGCGCAGTCCCATGTGATAAAAGGGCAGAACACTGAACCAGAACGAGCGCGAGTAATTGAACTGGTCTTTCGTGTAGTTGCCCTCGATTCCCAGCGAACTGCCCCACTTCCCGAAATCCACCGTCAGGCCATGTCCGACCGGCGCCACATACGTTCCGTACGCCTGGAAAACATTGCGGTAAATTTCGGGGCGCGGTTCGTTCGCCGGATTTCCTTGCAGCGTCTCCGTTGCCTGCCCGAACTGCAGGTCGAGGCGCATGCCGAAGCGCTTACCGGCCGCCACGTCAGGGGCATGCTCGAAGATCAGATCCGCCTGGTTCAGGCTGATCACGTTGCTGAGCACGTCGTAGGCTCGCAGGAAATTAACGCGCCCATAGGGATGACTGAAGTTGTACGCGTAATACCCGTCGAACGTGAAGTTCAACGTATTGCTCTTGAGAAAGTCGAGTGCAGCGCGATCTGCTGTCGTCAGAGCCTCCCCCCCGGTCATGAATGAACTCGACTGAGCGGGATTCGCTGGTGCTTGTTCAACCGAGGCTGCCAAATACGGAAGCCTGCCGCGCGGTGCGTAGACGGCGGATTCGAATTCGTCAGGCGCGACGGGTCCGCCGGTTGCGCTCTGATCCTCCGCGAGATCGTTCGACTTCCGCTCCCGTAGCTGCGCCTTCACGTCCGCGAGTTCCGCCTCGATCCTCGCATCGCGCGCTGCCAACTCTCGCACGAGTTCGCGCAACTCGCGGACTTCCTTCGCCGAGGCGAAGTCTTGCCTCGCGGCCGTCTGCGCGCGTGACAACGCTGGCTGTCCCCAGAGAGCGCCGATCGCAGTTGCGAAAACTACGGCGCGCAAGGAATAGAAAAAAGAAGAATGACGCGCCTGTTGCCAACGAGGAGTGCAATGCCGCATACGAAAATCCCTCCGTAGATCACTCATGAAGCATTAACGAAAACGCTAACAGCCAGAAAATTAAGAGCGGTAAAAAACTCTAACCGTCGAAACGCCGTTTGATGGTTACGCCTCGATCACAACCGGGCTCTCTAACCATCAAAACGCCTAAAGATGGTTAGATTCGGTAAACCTCTAACTTCTTTGTTTCCGTCGAACGCAAAACCTTAACGAAATTCCAGCCGGAGAAACGCAAAAATTACTTACCGTCGCCTCCGCCGCGTGCGAGTTAATCCTCGCTCTATCACGACTTAGAAGCGACAAAACGAATCTTTCAAAACTGACAGAGAATGCGAATGAAACAGTCCGAACAACAGTCGCTGACTCCTGACGGCGGCTTTGTTCCTTCTGTTATCATCAACTTGCATGTCCAACGTGCATCCATTTCAGACCGACGACGCGCGCCTCGTTCCCCTCAAAGAGAAAGTCCTTTCCAGCGTGCGTCTTGACGAGCAGGATGCCCTCACGCTCTATCGCACCGGCGACATCCTCGCCGTCGGTTGGCTCGCGAACTACGTTCGCGAGCGCATGCACGGCGACAAGGCGTATTTCAACGTCAACCGTCACATCAATCCGACCAACGTGTGCGTCGCGGCGTGCCGGCTATGTGCATTCGGACGTAAGAAAGATACGCCCGGCGCCTACACCATGGCGCTCGAAGAAGCGTTCGAAACAGCAGCTTCCGGTTACACAGAGGCGGTAACCGAGTTCCACATCGTCGGTGGCCTGCATCCCGACCTGCCGTTTCAATACTTCCTCGATTTGTGCTCCGGATTGAAGCAGAGATTTCCGCAGGTTCACTTGAAAGCGTTCACGATGGTCGAGGTCGCGTATCTGGCGAAGCGCGCAAAGCTTTCTATCCGCGAGACTTTGGAGCAGCTGAAAGCGTCGGGCGTGGATTCTCTTCCCGGAGGCGGCGCGGAAATTTTCGCGGATCGGGTGCGGCACATCATCTGCGATCACAAAATTGATGGCGACCAGTGGCTCGACACCGCGAAACTCGCCCACCAGATTGGACTTAAGTCGAACGCGACCATGCTCTACGGGCACGTCGAAAATGACGAAGACCGCGTTGACCATTTATTGAAGCTGCGCGCGCTGCAGGACGAGACGCACGGCTTCCAGACTTTTATTCCTTTAGCGTTCCATCCCGACAATACGCCGTTGCAGCATCTGCCGAAGACGACGGGCATGCTCGACATCAAGCAGATCGCGGTGAGCCGGCTCGTGCTCGACAACTTCCCGCACATCAAGGCGTACTGGCAGATGATGACGGCGAAGATCGCGCAGATCGCGTTGCGCTTTGGCGCCGACGACATCGACGGCACCGTCATCGAAGAGAAGATCTATCACGACGCGGGCGCGACCACTCCGCAAGGTATGCGACGGCAGGAGCTGATGCGCCTCATCACCGAAGCCGGCCGCGAACCGATCGAACGCGACACGCTCTACCGTCCTGTTACGCGCACCGAGACGTCTGTCACCGTCGCTGTGTAGAGCCTGAGCTACGCGCGGCGAGCGACGAGCTAACCATGACCATCCTTGGGATCGTCGCCATCATCGCAGTGGTTGTTCTGGGGTTGATCGTCTTGCGCGTCAAGAGCGATCCGATGGAGAAGGAGTCTGTGCGAAAGATCCTTTCTGACGCGAAACCAGCTGCAGAACCTGGTTCGACGGATTCTCACCCACCTACAACGTCTGATCATTAGCTTGTTCCTGAATGTGAGAGCGAGAACTGCGGAGCTTCGCTCCGCCGGACAGCCGAGGCGGCTATCCCTACGTGGTCTGTGGGGATTGCTAGAAATGCCTTTTTGAGTCGCGAGCGATGCGAAGCGGTAAGGGACCCTTCGACTTCGTTCGACCTGCGCCTCACTCGCTCAGGATGACAGCTTAGTTTGTGAACTGAGCGGGGCGTTTGTTGGACGGGCGAGGACGCCCGCCTCTCCACCGAAGTGCCGAAACACGAGCAGTTGTGCCGCGGAGCTGCTTACTCGCGGTAGCCGCGGGCGCCGATCAGCGGGACAAAACGGCATGGGACGCTTTCGACGATGACAGGAGTTCCCTTCTCTTTGGTGACAAGCAAAAGCTGCTGAGAATCGGACGGGCCGACCGGGGCTACGAGCCTTCCGCCTTCTTTGAGCTGCGTGAAAAGGGTGGCGGGAAAATCGGGGGCAGCGGCCGAGACGATGATCGCGTCGAAGGGCGCGCGATCCGGAAGACCGAGGCTGCCGTCGCCGGTATGGACTGTGACATTCGCGTAGCCGAGACCACGAAGGATCGCCTCCGCATCGGCAGCGAGAGTTGGCTGGCGCTCGATGGAGTCGACGTAGGCGGCGAGCTCCGCCAGAAGCGCCGTCTGGTAGCCGGAGCCGGTGCCGATCTCGAGGACCGAGTGCTCGGGCGCGAGGCGGAGCAGTTCGAGCATGAGTCCGACGATGTAGGGTTGCGAGATGGTCTGGCCTTCGCCGATGGGGAGCGGATTGTCCTCGTACGCGTGATCGCGGTAAGGGGCGGCGACGAATTCGTGGCGCGGTACCTTGTGCATAGCGGTGAGGACGCGTTCGTCTTGAATGCCGCGCTGCCGGAGCTGGGCATCGACCATGCGCTGGCGGCGATCGGCGAAGTGGTCGTTGAGCATGGGGAAAGTTTCGCGTGTTGGGGGTGGAGTTGCAAGGAGCGTCGAACGCCCGGGGTTCGGTATTCGGTTTTCGGTGTTTGGAAAAACCGTGGCCAAGAGGAGCTGCGGCGGGGCTCTCCAGCCCCTCGATGTGCGAGGGCGAGACGCCCTCGCGACAGCCGGCAAGATGCCGGCGCTACAAGGGGCTGCGGAGCTTCGCTCCGCCCGGCAGACGAGGGCGTCTCCACCTCATCACGCCAAAGGCGGGCGTGCTGGGGGCCCCGCGTCTGCCACGTGGTTCGTGCCTATCGTTACTTTTTGCGCTGACGGACTTTGACGTCGAAGCTGACCACGCCGTTTTGGTCGCGCGTCCCCACGATGGAGACGTTCTTCCGCACGTAGTACTCGCCCTGGATGATCTGCTGCGAGGCCTGCGAGACGTTCTGGCTGAAGGTGAGTGTGAGCAGGTTCGAGATCTGCTGCTCGATGGTGACTTGCGGACCGCGCGTGGGGTTGGTCTCGGTGTTGAGCCCCTGCGGGTCGATCTTGATGCGGCTCACGCCGAAGAGTTTTTGCACGCGATTACTCACCGTGGCGTTGAGCGCTTCACTCAGAATGAGGTTCGACGCGGTCTCGCTGAAGGTTGTGCTGCCGGACTGCGCGAGCTGCGCGGACTCTTCGCGCGTCTGGCCGACGGCGAGCAGGGCGATGATGTCGGCTTCGGGAAGAGGCGGATCGGAGCGGTATTTCACGCTGAGAGGTTTGCTGGTGTCGCCGTTGACGCTGACGGTGATGTCGTAATCGCGCACGCGCGTGGTGGCTTGCAGGTCGAGCACCGGCTGAATGCTCACGGGGCTTTGGAACAGGACTTCGCCGCGTTCCAGGCGGTACTTCGCGCCGTTGAAGCTGATTTCCCCTTCGAGCACTTCGACGCGGCCGAGGAGCGCAGGTTTGGCGGCGGTGCCACGCAGGCGTAGGTCGGCGTCGCCGGAGAGCCGGGCGATCGCGGTCTGCATCTGCAGGTCGGGTGCGGTGACCACGTGGACGTCGAGCTTGATGCGGTAGAGGGGCGAGGTCGCCGGCGGAACGATGACGGACTGACGGCCGCTGGCGGCGTAGGCGGCAAAGTCGAAGCCGGGCGTGATGGCGAGTTTGGTGATCGTGACGTCGCCGCTGAGGGTGGCGCTGTCGCGCGTCCCGGCGAAGCGAAGATCAGCGTTGGCGGTGGAACTCACGCCGGGCGGATAGCGCAGGCGAACGTCCTGGGCCTTGGCGGCGAAGTCGAAGTTAATCTGGCCGGCATAGCTGGTGGCCTCGCCCGTCAAGGTCACGGTGCCACCTCCGCTGTGCGCGGTGAGGCTTTCGATCTGAAGGCGGTGCTTGTTGAACGTCAGCGTGCCGTTCATATCGCTCAGGCCGCTGGGCAGATCGACATAACCGATAGACCCGTGGCTTACGTTGACCGATCCCTGCAGGACCGGGTCACGCGCCGGGCCGCTGACGGTCACGGCGATGTCGACCATTCCGGAAGAGGTGAAGTCGGAGTTGAGCGTCTGAATCAGGGCGAGATTCACGTGGCCGTCGGCGGCAAGGTCGAGATCGCGGGTGCCGAGCAGTGCAGCTGTGCCGTGGGCGGAGAAGTCAGTGTCTTCGCCGACGATGTGGAACTGCTCAAGGCGCGCGACCTGCTGCGCGATGGTGAGATGGATCGGGCCTTCGTTGTGCAGGCGGACCTGATCGATGTTGGCGTCGATTCCGTCGATCTTGGCGACAATGTTCAGATTGCGCGGATCGCGCAGAGGCCCGCGCACCTGCACTTCGCCGCTGACGGCAGAGTGGCCTTCCACGCGGCCGTTCAGGTACTCGCGCAAGAAGGAGTCGACGTCGAGATGGTCGAAGTGAAGGACGAGGTCGGCGACATAGTCGCCGCGCGGTTGAATGCTGCCGTTGAGATTGAACTGGGCGTGCTCAAAGTCGGAACTGGCGGCGACATGCACAGAGTCGCCCTGGGTGACGGCGTCGACCGTGAGATTTCCGATGCGTTCGTGATCGAGCGTGAGATCGCGTACCTGCACTTTGGCGTTGATGGAGGGAGCTTCCGGCGTGCCTGAGCCCTGGGCGGTAAAGTCGAGGCGGCCTTCGACAGGGATGCGCGTGCTCTCGAGCTTCGGGATGTGCGTCAGGTCAAAGTTGTGGGCAGTCAGGTTGAAGTGAAAGGCGCGCGAATCGGGCTCGTAGGCTGCGCCGCCGGTCGCGAGCGCGTCGCGGTAAGTGAGACGAATGTTGTTGAACGAAGCCTGGCCGTCGTTCCAGCGCAGGTCGGAGTCAAACTGCTGGACCGGCTCGCCGTAGCCGACGAAATTCGTGAGGTGCAGGTGGCCGTCGGCGTGGGGCGTGGCGCGGGTGCCACCGGCCTGGACACCGAGATCCATGCGACCGGTCACTGGGTAGTCGTACCCGGCAAGCGCCTGGAGTTCGGCAATGTCTGCATTCCGCAGATCAAGGTTCGCAGTGAAGGTGTCACCCGGCGAGAACTCTCCCTTGGTGAGTGAGGCGCTGGCTTCGAAGCGCGCCGTGGTGTTGCCGTGTACCGCGGTGGCGTGGCGGACGGCGACATTCTGCGGGCTGACCTGAATGTCGGCGGCCAGCGAGTCCCAGTGAACGTCCTGTTCGGACGTGCGACTGGTGGCGGGGATGAGCGAGTCGAAGTCGTTGATCTGCAGATGTCCGCTGAGGCGCGCGGACGAGATCTTGCCGCTTGCGTTCCCGGTGAAATTTGCGCTTCCGTGGAGCGAGATCGGGAGGCGGTCGGGACCATGCAGAGCGACGACGAGCGGCTGGATTTCCGCGAGGTCACTGGTATGTGCCGAGAGCTGAAGGGTCGCGGTTGAGGCCAGTTTCCCGCTCGCATGTAGCTGCGAGAAGCGCGTGTACAGATCGAACTGAGCGAGTTCGAGTTCGTCGGTCGCCATGCGGTAAGTGCCGCGGACGTTCGCAGTGACGGGGATCTGACGCGCCTGAAGCTTCGATGGCGGCGTCAGATTCAGGGCGAAGGTTGTTTCTGCGCGCAGAGGCGATCCAGTCCAGCGGGCTTCGATACTTCCTTCGGTGCCGCCAGCGAGATTCAGTTTCTCGAGCGGATACTCGCGCGTGGTCAAAGCGGCGGCAACAGCGTCCGCGGAAATATCTTTCAGGCGGAGGCGAACCAGGCCCTTCTTTTCTTCGGGCTTCTTTTCTTTTTGTGCATTCCGCGCATTGGAGGCAGCGAGCGGCTGAGGCGGAAGCCAGTTTGTGATCTCCGCATCGCCGGTGACGGATCCGCCGAGCAAGCGGCCCTGCAGCTTGACCAGTTTCAAATCCTTCTCGTTCAGGGAAAAATCGGTGTTCAGGTTGGCATCGTGCAGATTCAGGTGCTTGTCGTGCCACTCGAAGTTCTTGAGCGCAGCTTTGCCATCGGCAGCGAATTTGGCGAGCGAGGCCCAGTTGCCTTTGCCGCTGAGATCGAGCACTCCGCGCTTGAGCTGTGGCTGATGCGTGATGTCGGCGACTTCTCCGAGATCGAGGCTGGCAGAGTAGGTCCCGTCGATTTTCGGGTCGCGGAAATCGGTAACGTGGCCGCTCGCATCGACGTGGGAATTGCCGGAGGCCCAGCGTAAGGAGCGCACCTCGACATCATTTTTTCCCAACGTGAAGTGGGCGGCTGTGTTCCAGGTGAACGGGCGGAAGTCCTGATACTTCGTTTCGACGCGGCCGAGGGCGAGTTTGCCTTCGTAGCGATCGCGCAAGAAGGAAAAGGCCATGTCGGACGAGACATCGGAGGCCTTGATGTCGAAGGGGATCTTTTGGTTGTTCCAGAGAAACTCGCCGCGATGGACTTCGAGCCGGCTGATAGAAAACGAGAATAACTGCTCGATGGGAGTCTTCTCAGACGGGGCACGTTGCACTTTCGGTCGCGGCAGGTTGGTGCTTCCGTCGGGATAGACAATCAGGTCGACGACCGGATGGTCGAGGACAATCCACTTGAAGCCAAAGCTGGTTTCGAGCAGCGAGATCACCTTGATGCGGGCGGTGACGCTATCGACATGCGCAAGCGGAACCTGGTCAGGACCTTCGAGGCCGTGCAGCGTGAAGTTGCGCATCTCGACTTGCAGGCGGAACGGGATGGTGTGATAAGTGCCGAGTTCGACGCGCGCGCCGGTCGCCTCTTCCAGGGCGCTGACGATGCGGCTCCGCACGTAGGCCTGGAAGGAGTCGGTCGTCATGTACCAGGAAGCAACACCGAGAAAGACGAAGGCAATCAGAAACAAAACTATCAGGTACTTCCACCAGCGGCCTCGCTTGGGCGGGGTCGAGGCATCGGTCACTGACCCTGTCCTCCGGCAGGCGCGGTCGAAGTCGAGCCTGCGACCGAAGTGTGAATCTTGCTCTCAGAGCGCAGGCTTTGCAGCCACGAGGAGAACAGCTGGTTCACTTTCTGCTGGGTGAGGATCTCGCGGATTCTTCCGGTCACGGCGGCCAGGGGAATTGCCTGCGCCCCCGACCTCTTCAGTTTGGGAAGAAACTGGTCGCGGTAGTAGGACTCGATACTCTGGCTATCGATCTGAACGGTTGGACGAAGCCGGGCTTCCACCTGGCGAAGAGTCGCGATGTCATGAGCCAGGCGCGTCTCGACCGAATTCTCGTCGAGGCCGTATCGTGCGAGCGTAGCTTTCCAGGCGTCGGGCGTAGAGGACTCGTGCTGCGCCTGGAGTTCCGCGACGCGTTGCTTCACTTCGTCGGCGGGCGCCTGCGGCGTTTCGCCTTGGGCCTGTTCCCGAAGAAGTTCCTGATCGATGAGACGGTCGAGGGCGCGGCCGCGATCCTGATCGGTGATCTGGCCGAGGGGCCGTCCTTCCAAGAACGCTTCGAAGCGCACGGCGTCATCCCAATCGCTTTGCAGGATGACGTGACCATTCACAGTGGCGACAATGCGATCGATGACGTCGCCAGCATGAGCGATCGGAATAGCCACCGACATAAATAAGAGGAAATAGAAAATTCTGCGCATCAGAATGACTGCCCAATACTGAAAAAGAAATTGAAATGACTAGCCCGTTGCGGATCGAACTGGCTCGGTACGCCATTCACCGTGTTGATGATGTCAAACCTGGGAAAGGCCGGCGGGTTGAGATTGTACCCGAAATCAAGGCGAACGGGGCCGATGGGTGTCTTGTAATGCACTCCGAGTCCGACGGCGTGGGAGATGTAGTTAAAGTCGCACTGGGTATAGGTCGCCTGGTTCATGCAGACACCGGGGTTCTTCTGTCTCCAGGTCAGAAGGTGGTCCAGCATGTCATTTGGCTTGGCGAACACATTCCCCATGTCATGAAAAAATGCAAAGCTGATGTTGTTTCCAACGAAGGGCAGGTCTGGCGGTGGCAGACGCAGTTCGAATTGGTTGAGGAACAAGCCGCTTCCCCCGGTTGGATATCCCGTTTTCAAGTCGCGTGGTCCTGCCTGATTCAACCCGAATCCGCGGTGAGAGTTGCCTCCGCCGGAGAGAAACCGTTCCGGCAGGGGGATGAGGTCCACAGTGGGGGGGGCGACGAGCAACTCCGCGGGTTCCAGGATCACTGTGCTGCCGAAAGGGTTCTCCACACCGACGCGGGTCGACCGGGCGATGACGAATTGCTTGGACGGAGGCCGATGCTTGCCGATGAGGTAGTAGGAGGAATTCTGTACGAGGATGCGGCTGAAGTCGGCTTCAGACCCAAAGTAACTGGATGCTACAGCGGCGTCCACGGTGGTGTAGGTCCCCTTGGTGGAGTCGATGGGGTTGTCGCGACGATCGCGGATGAAGGTGAATCCGGGGCTGCCGACGCGCGTGGGCTGGGACAGCACGGGAACCAGGTTGGGACTGATGACCAGGTTGGTGGCCTGCACGCGGCGGTAGGTAAAGCTATAGACCATCTCGCTGGGCGGGCGGCTGGTGCATTGATCGGAGGTTCCGAAACACTGATGAATCTGCGCCGAACCCTCGAGGCGTTGGGAGGTGAAGGTCGTGATGTCGAGCGTGTTGTCGTAAAAGCCGGTGAAGGTCAGCGTGAGCTTGCTGTTATTCAGCCAGCCGGGAGCGTTGTAGCTCACGAGCGCGCGCTGCTGCAGGCTGCCCAAATGGCCCTTGAAGGTGATGGTGTGATTGATGCCGCGGAAATTCAGACGTGTGATTTCCAGTGAAACACGAGGGCTGACCCCGGTCCTTCCCTGAGGAACGTTCGAGCTTACGGATGGCTGCCCCGTCTGAAACTCGAGGCCGAGTCCGTAGTTGAAGGTGTAGCGCTTGGCCTCGTGAATGTCGACGAGGACGTTCTTGGTGGGATCGGCGCCGTTGGGATTTTGCACGGCGGTATCGACCTGGCTGAAGATGCCGAGATCGTAAAGGGCGGCCTGCGTTCCCAGCATGTCCTCCTGGCTGAGCGGCGAGCCGGGGGCGACCTTGAGCTTGCGTTGCACGATACGGGGGCGGGTGTGGACTAGTCCGGAGACGAGGACTCGATCGACGAAGAACTGTTCGCCCTCCTGAATCGTGAAGGTCACGTCGATGCGATCGGAGAATCCGACAACCGGAATGGTTGAGACTTCCATCGTAGCGTTGGGGAAGCCATTGTTAAAGTAATAGTTGAGGATTGTGTCGCGATCGCCTGCGAGTTTGTAGTCGGAATAGGGCTGGCCGGGCGCGGAATCGATCTTGGCGAGAAGAATGTCTTCCGAGACTTTCTTAGTGCCCGCAATTTTCAGATCGCCGACCAGAGTCTGGGGTCCTTCCTCTACCTGCAGCCGAACAGCAAGCTGGCGCTCTTTTCCCTCGTAATTGTCGTCGACGCTGCTCTTGATTTGAATCATGCGATAGCCGTTCGCGCGATAAAGCTCCTGCAATCCATTGATGTCGCTCGCGAGCAACGACTGGCTGAATCGTCCATGGGTTACAAACCGGGTCGCGGGCTGCACCTGCATGCGGGAGCGTAGGGCTTCCTGATCAAAATATTTGTTGCCGCTGATGATCACTTTTACCAGCTTGTGGCGGATTCCAGGATCAACCACGTAGATGGCGCGAAGCGTGTTCTTTGTTGGCTCCGATTGTTTCTTCACGCCGACTGTCGCGTCGAAGTAGCCCCGGGTTTGCATGTAGTCGAGCAAATTCCGGCGGCCCTCGTTGAGGAGGTCGTCGTCGAGGGCGTTCTCTTCGTAGACGGGGACACGCTTTCGCAAAACAGATTGACGGATCTTAAAGCCCTCGACTTGGATCTCGACGGTAGGTCCGGGGGCGATCAGGAAGGTGTAGTCGACCTTATTCGTGTCGGGAACGTAGACGCGGTCGGCGATCGAAACCTGCGCGAGCAGGCGTTTCTGCTTCAGGTACTTCTTGCGAATGCGCTGCAAGGAGTTGGTGACGCGGTCGGCGGTCACGCGATCACCAGTGTGCATCTTGGCGATGTCTTCGATCTGCCCCTTGGAGTAGCCTCCGGTCTCGCCGTTGACCGTGACTACCCCGACGCTGGCCGGAGGACCTGGGCTGATGCGAAACAGAATATCCATCTGATCGGTATCGGGGTGCGCATGCTCTTCGTACGTGACCGAGGCGCGATAGAAACCGTTGTCCGACATGAGCTGAAGAATGTTCTTCTGCGCACGCTCGATTCGGTCTGGGGTATAGACCTCTCCGAGTTCAAACTTTGTCGAGCTGACGATCTGGTTGGCGCTGGGACGCCCAGGATCACCTTCGACGTTGAGGGATCCAACGAAATAGTTGCTGACAGTTGAAAAAGTGAGGATGACCCGGTCGTCGGAGTTCTTCTCGGCCTCGACCTGGAGATCGGCGAAGAGGCCGGTATCAAAGAGGAGCTTCACGCTGTCGCGGACAAGTTCGCGGTCGAGTGGCTTGCCGACCTTCTGGGGAATCAGTTCGCGCAGATGATCTTTCTCCCGCTCGGCGACTCCCTTGAAACGAATCTCGGCGACGGGCAAGCCAAGATAGCCGGAGATTGGTCCGAACGGAGGCGCGGCAGTCTGCGAAGCCGGCTCCTGAATGGTGGGAGGCGGAGACTGATGAACCGCGGGGGCCGGGTTGCCCTGCTGCCAGGCTTGCGCCAGCGAAGGCAGGAAGCACACCATCGCGGCTGCGCACCACATTGCCCTCGCTCGCAATCACACTCCTCGGCCCGATTCTGAGAGGCTCACCGTTCGCTCGACGGCAGAAACACTGTTCTATTGAACCCAACACCGCGCCGTTTGGCGCGGTCGATCTTTCCGAACCAGCCAGGGCTTCTCATTTTCTCCCGTGCGTGCCCGCCAGAGTCTGCAGCCAAATCCGAATCAATGAGGCCGCGATCCGCGGAGAGAGAATCCGCTTCGCAGCGGACCGATGCTGGTTTCGCCCTGAGAGTCACGCGGCTATATCGATACCGCGACTTATAATAATGGTTTCGAGGCTCGGCACTGGTAATGTCTTTGGAACTCAACGATCGGTATTCCCGGCAAATTTTGTTTCAAGGGGTGGGCGCGGAGGGCCAACGGCGCCTGGAGCAGGCACGCGTCGCGGTGGTGGGCTGCGGAGCGACGGGGTCGGCGGTGGCGTCGCTTTTGGCGCGATCCGGTGTGGGCACGATCCGGGTCATCGACCGCGACTACGTCGAGCCTAGTAACTTACAAAGACAGACATTGTTCGACGAGACCGACGCGCGGGAGTCTTTGCCGAAGGCGGTGGCCGCGGCGCGGAAGATCGCGGCGTTCAATTCAGAGATCGTGGTAGAGCCGAAGGTCGCGGATCTGACTCCAGAAAACATTGAAGTCTTACTTGAAGACATGGAGTTGATTCTCGACGGGACGGACAATTTCGAGACGCGCTACCTGGTCAATGACTTTGCGGTGAAGCAGGGCTTGCCGTGGATCTACGCGGCAGCGGTGGGAAGTTACGGCGTCACCTTGAATGTTCTGCCGGGGACAACGGCGTGCCTGGCGTGCGTGTTTCCGGAGTCTCCGCAGGGAACGTTCGAGACGTGCGAGACGGCGGGAATCCTAAACTCGGCGGTGAACCTGGTGGCGTCGATCGAAGCGACCGAGGCAATCAAGCTGCTGGTTGGCGCGACGGAGAAGGTGAGGCGGACGCTGCTATCGTTTGACGTCTGGACGAATGAGCGAGCCGAGTTGCAGGCCGCGAAGCCGAGGACGGGCTGCCGTGCGTGCGGTGAGCACGACTTTGTTCATTTGGCCGGTGAGGGGCGACCGCATATTACGCTGTGCGGACGGAACTCGGTGCAGATTCACGAGCGGCATCGACCGGTGGATTTCGGTGAGATGAATGAGCGGCTGAAGCCGCATGGCGTCGTGCGGCACAACGACTTCGTCTTGAAGTTCTGGCACGAACCGTACGAGATGACACTGTTCCCAGATGGACGGGCGATTATTAAGGGGACAACCGACACGGGGGTAGCGCGGAGCCTGTACGCGCGGTATGTGGGGAGTTGAGATGGCGATGGCTAGGAGTGCGAACGTTGATGGAATCCCAGGTTAGCGTCCAAAGGACGGACGCGAACCTGGGGTACCTGCTAGTGGCTAGTGGCTAGTGCCTAGAGAACGGCATTATTTGCTGCAGTTTATAGGCAGGTTCTTGCGCATATCGTGAAGAAGTGTCTCCAGCCGATACAAAGAAAACCCGGAAAACGCGGTAAATCTCCCAAAATCCACGAATTCGCGTGCACTGGCACAACAACTGCTTTCATGGAGTGAGATTTGCTCCCTGGAGGCTGGTATGCGCGTATTTGCAATAGCGTTAGCAGTCACGATTTCGTCGGCAATGGCGTTCGGACAGGCCGGTGCGCGGGGCGTTCCGGGATATTGCGCGTACAACTGCGGACCCTATGTTCCTCTGATTTCGACTCCGAGTGTTTCGTTTGAGACGGTGTCGCCCTCTCCGGTGGGCGCGAGCAACGCGACCGGCGGCCTGCACGCGGGTGCGCGGAATTCGACCCTGTCGCTGATCGACGGCAATCCCGACGCGGTGCACACGCAGGTGGTGTGGTACTCAGGCGGCGGAAGCCCGCTGGTTTCGCCGGCTGTGCGGTTGCCGCATCCGGAGTCGCCGATGGCCGGGCATGAAGAGCATATGGAACACATGATGCAGATGATGCATATGGAACATGGCCAAGGGGAAGAAGCGCATCGCTGGACCTACTACGCGGGACGCGCCGAGACGGCGAGCCCGGTAGCGGCGTCGGCCGAAGCGAAGAACATGAAGCATGCGGCACGGACGTATACGAACGACGACATCAACCGCGTGGCCGCGAAGAGCGAAGACTTCCATAAGAAATAATCGCAGCGCACTTGAGGGATGGGCCCGGCAGAGATGCCGGGCCTTTTTGCCTTTCTCGAATTCCGGAAATCGTAAAAAACACTATTTGTGTTTTTGTCATTGTGTGGAGCGCCAAAGCCTGACCTTGCACGCCATGCTGTCGGGTGAGGTCGCCAGTGTCAGGCAAGTTGGGCGGGCAAATGGCGCAAGCTTGTGGTATCGCCTGCAGTTATTGAACCTTCAGTCTGCTCCGGTTTGCAGCCGCCTCGCGCACCATTGCCAGACTGTCCTCGTTCAAGCTCAGAGCGCCGCAGGGATAGAGCGCGATCCAGCCAGTTTCAGGAGTGTAGTGAACCTGCAGAAGAAACACATATTCCTGATCTGCTCGGAGCGGAGACATAGTATCCGAAGTAGTCATCATTTCTGGTTTGTCGACGTCAACGTTTGCTAGTTGTGGCGGGTGCTCCTCCGGCTTTTTGAGCACGTTGACGATTTCGAGGTCCCGGAGTTGCGGCGACCGTCCGTTGTAGAGTGGAGGGCTTAGTTGGACTGTTTTAGGGCGGACGACTGCTATTAGATCCGCGAGTTGCGCCACGCGCTTTGATAACTCCGGCGTGCATGTCAGGACTTTCGGCGACCGACGGATATCCTCAACCGATTGTGTCCAAACAGTCGGCATTAGATCACGCTCACTGCAGGAGAGGAGTCTCGTGAGACAGCTCAGATCGAACTGCATCAAACGGGATACGTCCTCTGTGTTCGCATCTGGGGAAAACTCCGCCCAGACGATCACCGCAGGAGAACCCCCTGTGTCGGCGTTCAACCACTTCGAAAAGGCCCCGACGAGGTAGTTGGGATGCAACAGGGACTGCTTTAGCTTGACATCTGCTGGTGCGAACTCCACCCGGTCCCTCGCGGTTCGGTTTTCGCAAAACCCATCAGTGTGCATTCTAGTCGGCCGTGTCCGTCGCACCCTCGTCCCAGTGTCCAAACCGAAAATGAAACAGATGTGAGTATCCTTCCTCGTATCTGTGCCCTTGCATGAACGACAGCCGGACGCAATCCGAGCCACTCCATCCAGAGGGAGAGCCATGAGTTCCGAAATAAAAGGATCCGAGAAAATATGACCTTGGGCGGGCTTCGGCACGAGTTGAAAACGATAAATGCACTCGTCTTCGGTGCAAGGATTCTTTGGATCACGCCACTGCTCAAAACCCCACTCGCTGACGACGACCTTCACCTTTTCTGCACTCGCCTTCTCCAATTCCAACTCACGCATATCTGACAAGAGTCGCTCCGCTTGTCTGCGAAACCTGTACTGCTCAATCCGGAGGTAGACTGAAACACTGGCCACGAGGATAGCCGCGCTCATGGCGGTGAACAGCGCGGCCCGTTTCACAAACCTGGGCAGTCTCATACTTGAAATTGGACACCAAACTGCAGCCAGCTATCGTTGGTAACCGCTCTGACCATGTGCAGAATTGTTGTCGCTAGCGTCCAGTGGACGGCAATAACTGTCGTAACGTCTCTGTTACGCTCAAAATCCACCCGCCCGGATACCAGTCAAGGTCCGTTGCGTGCAACCTCGTCAGGGCCGTCCGGAAGGTCGAGTTCCGCTAATCCCGCGTCATTTGAGCTTCGAGCACAGGATGACTGCCCAACGGCCGCCGGGACGGCGGCGCCACAGGTCGACGGGCTAGAACTCCATGCCATCGAAGGCTAGGGCATACATAGCATCTAGCAAAAAGCAGGTCCTTCACTTCGTTCAGGATGCCAAGCGTTGAGTGAGTGATTGGTGTTAGGGGGAAGCGATGGTCGGCGGGACGCGTTGGTCCATTGTTATGCCAAAAAGCGCTGCGGAGCTAATGCTCTGCTGGACAGCCGAGGGCGACTCCACACAACACGCCAAAACCAAGGGCGTTGGGGACCACGACGGACGTCCGCACGTGAGTTGTGCTGATCGTAGAAATGCCTCTTAAGGTCGCAGGTGACTCGAGCTCGCAAGCGGTCCTTCGACTGTGTTCGGCTGCGCCTCGCTCCGCTCAGGATGACAACTCAGTTTTATTCTCTAATTTATTCTCTGCCTCATTTTGCGCGTTTGGTTGTCGGGCGCGCGGGCATACCCGTCATGCCACCGCCTAGAACGATTTGTATCTGCTGGGGCTTCTGATATCTTCATCTGCTTCTCGAAGAACTGAGTTGAAATCGCTCCAGGAAAAGAGCGCTCATGACGGAAATTGCGCGTCCTGAACCGTCGCGAATGTACCGCTGGATCGTGCTGATCTTCATCAGCGTTGCGCAGGGTGGGAACTACTACATTTACGACAGCATCAATCCACTCGAGCGGATCTTTATCGAGCATCTGGGGTACTCGGGAACCAAATTCGGCTGGCTGAACTCGAGCTACAGCGTCGCGGCGGTCCTGACGCTGCTGATTGGCGGCATCATCATCGACCGCATCGGCACGAAAAAATCCCTCTTTATGTTTGCGGTGCTCTGCCTGCTGGGTGCGCTTCTGACAGCCGCGCGAGGGAGTTTCGCGACCATGGTCACGGGACGCACCGTCCTCGGCCTTGGCGCCGAATCGATGATTGTCGCGGTAAGCACCGCGCTGGCGAAGTGGTTCAAGGGGAAAGAGCTGAGCTTTGCGTTCGGCGTGAATTTGACAATCGCGCGGCTGGCGTCGGTGGCGGCAGATAATTCCCCGAGTTGGGCGAGTTCAGCGTTCTATCCACAGGGCCCAACAGGACCTCCCTATTGGCAAGGACCACTCTTAATAGCGGTAGGTGCTGGCGTTCTCGCAGTCGTTTGCTCGGCGGTTTATTGGTTTCTTGAGAGTCGTGCAGCCGAACGCTATCAGCTCGGCAAAGCCGGAGCTGTCGACAAGTTGGAGTTTCGGGGAATTCTGAAGTTCAATCCGTCGTACTGGTTCGTGGTAGGACTCTGCTTCACGTTTTACTCGGCGATTTTTCCCTTCCGCACGTTTGCGATCGATTTTTTCACCAACAAGATCCTGGCGTATCAGGGAGGCGTTAGCGCTTCGGAGGCCGTGCGCGTACTCGCCCTGCAAAGAGCGGGCGTGCTGAATAGTTTGCTTCCTCTATCAGCAATGATCGCAACTCCGCTGTTCGGATTGCTGGTGGACAAAGTTGGAAAGCGCGCCCTGTTCATGATGGCCGGTTCGATCCTGCTCATGCCCGTTTACTTAATGATGGCTTACCTTCCAGCGTCGCAATACGTGACGTTTGCGTTTCCCTGGGTGAGCGATGGACATCTCGTGCTGGTACACCCCACGTTGCCACTTGTGTTGCTGATCACGATGGCGATGATGGGCACAGTATTCTCGCTGATTCCGGCAATCATGTGGCCCTCCGTCGCCTACATCGTGAAGGAATCGCGGCTGGGAACGGCCTACGCCTTGATGACCTTGATTCAACAAATTGGCTTCTTCATCATGAATCTGCTGATCGGCAAAGCGAATGACTACGCGGGCGCTGGTTTGGCAAACCCTGGAGGGTACGCGCTGGGGATGTGGATTTTTTCGGTCCTAGGTTTCGTCGGGCTAGGCTTCGCAATCCTGTTGCGCATACGGGAAACGGGCCCACAGGGGCACGGACTGGAGACGATCACGACCAAGACTGGGGCGTAATAGCAGGTCTTGGGTGTTGGGTCTTAGGTCTTAGGATCCGATATTCAGCTCTTCGGTGATCGGTTCTCGGTATTCGGTTGTCGGTGTTCCGGATTTGGGCCTTCGATTGTTCGGCTTCGGTCCCGCGACCGGGTGGCGACCGAGCTCAAATATTCCAAAGACGGAAGACAGTATCCGGAAAAGCGGAATATTTGACCGTTAATCAGGGTTGGAAATGTTACGAAAGTGATCGCGGAACGGAGGCCAGCTGGCAAAGACAAACGCTTTAAAGGGTTTTGTTATTCTGAGTGGGAACGGGGCGTGAGCGGACATCCCAAAATGGCCCGCAACCAGTACAACGTACAGCTATTTAGCCGCATCCGATAAAGTGCGGCCGGGAAAGGCGACTTGACCGACCGAAAGAACCAGAAAGCCGACGGGCTTTCCGAAGCGCAGGCGATTGAGCGCGCCAAGCAGGGCGATGGAGAAGCGTTTGAGGCTCTCTATAACCTGCATAAAAGGCGGGTATATTCGCTGTGCCTGCGCATGACCGCGAACACGGCAGAAGCGGAAGATCTGACGCAGGAAGCGTTCCTGCAGCTGTTCCGCAAGATTGGGACGTTTCGCGGCGAATCGGCGTTCTCGACGTGGTTGCATCGCATGGCGGTCAATGTCGTGCTGATGCATTTACGGAAAAAAGGTTTACCGGTAGTGTCGCTGGAGGAAACGACCGAGGGCGACGATGAGACGCCCAAGAAGGATTTTGGAGCCGATGATCCGGTGCTATCCGGATCGGTTGATCGGCTCAGGTTGCAGAATGCGGTAGACCGGTTGCCACCGGGGTATCGCACGATCTTCGTGCTGCACGACGTGGAAGGATACGAGCACAACGAGATCGCCACGATGGTCGGTTGTTCGATTGGTAATAGCAAGTCGCAATTACACAAGGCGCGAATGAAGTTGCGCGACTTCCTCAAAACGAGCAGAGCCGAAAAGGCCGGATAAGCCGTGAGGACAGGGGCGCAAGCAGTGGTGAAACGGGAGCAGTATTGGGGAGAGAGGTTGTATGACCTGTGCAGAGTTTCAGCACGAGTTACCGGATTTTCTGGAAGAAGGCGGCGGCAGTGAACTGCAGGACCACCTGAAAGTTTGCCCGATGTGCTCGGGGCTTGTGGCCAGTCTCGAGTCCATCACCAAAGAAGCCCGGATGCTGCAGGCCTCGGTAGAACCGAGCCCGCGCGTCTGGAATTCCATTGAGATCGCATTGCGGCGCGAGGGGCTGATCCGTCAGCCCCAACCCGCAGGGCATCGCTCAATCCTCCCCTCGTTGACACGGCGATGGGGGATGGCCGCATGGCTGGTACCGGCGGCGGCGATGCTGCTGGTGGGTTCAGCGTTTTTCCTTTATCAGCGTCCCGGTAAGAGTCACAAGCTTGCCGATAATTCTCACGTCCAGGTGTTGCCGGGTGGCTCCAATTTCAACGACCCATCCGATGACCAGCTTCTGCAGGAGGTCTCGGCGCGCGCACCCATGATGCGGGCCACGTATGAGACGAACCTGCGGGACGTGAATGCCTACATCCGCGATGCGCAGGACTCGGTCAATGCCAATCCCAATGACGAGGACGCGCAGCAGGCGCTGATGGATGCGTACGGACAAAAATCCATGATTTACGAGATGGCTTTGGACCGTTCTCTGCAATAATAGGCGGCAAAACAATGGCGGCCACGATCCGCACGGGGCCCCCCAACGAGGGGAAACGATTTATGGAGCGCAGTCATCAGGCCAAGCTTACCGTCGTTGTTTTAGTGACCCTGACCGCATTGGCCGTCGCGGAAACCAAGAAAGAATATCGCTACAACGTAGGCGCCAAGGCGACGGTGTCGATCATCAACACGTACGGTGCCGTGTCGGTGCATCCGTCGACCGGCAATGTCGTCGTGGTGAACGCGACCACGTATTCCGACAAAGTGGAAGTGGACCAGGCGCAGAGCGGAAATCGCGTCGACGTGCAATCGCACCTGTTCGACGGCGCCACCCAGGAGAACGCACGAGTCGACTATGAAGTGCTGGTTCCGGCGGATGCGAGTGTGACGTTGCGATCGACGACGGGGCCTCTGCGTGCGGAAAAATTGCATGGCGACGTGGAGATGGAAGGATCGTCGGCAACGGTGGATGTGAAAGACATCTCCGACAGCCACGTGCACGTTAAGACCATGAACGGCCCGGTGACGCTCACCAATATCCGCGACGGGCATGTGGAGATCGACTCGGTCAGCGGAGATGTGAACCTGATTTCGGTGACGGGCCCGCTGGTGCGCGTGAGTTCGACAAGCGGCAAGATCCGCTATGACGGCGATTTCGGATACGCCGGTGAGTACCGGTTCAACAGCCATTCCGGCGACATCGATGCGACAATTCCGGAAGATGCATCAGTGGACGTAAAAGCGCAGTCGGTACGTGGCAAGGTGCAGGACGACGTTCCCATGCAGCCCAAGACGCACACTTCCTTTCTCGCCCGAGAGGGGAGTTCCTTCGCAGGCACGATCAACAAGGCGGCCTCGTCGGTTTGGCTGCGAACCTTCAGTGGTAGAATCCACCTCAAGAAACGCTAGAAAACAGGCCCGGATCACGCGATTTGCGCAGCCGGGATGCGGCCAGCATGAAAAGTTCGCGCCAGGACATGGAGGCGCCCGCGGACCGGCGCGAGGCGGCGGTTTGTGCCATCGTGCTTGTCGGTTTCATGGGCGCAGGCAAGACCAGCGTCGGGCGGGAACTTGGCCGGCGGCTGGGATGGCCGTTCGTCGATCTGGATGACCGTGTGCAGGCACGGGAGAAGCGCATGATCGCGGAGATTTTCGAAGCTTCGGGCGAAGCGGAGTTCCGGCGCGCGGAGCACGACGCACTCGAGGAACTGCTGAAAGAAGTGGAGAACGGCCCGCGAGTGATCGCCGTAGGTGGAGGCGCCTTCGCGCAACCAGAGAACACTTCCCTGCTGGATGCGAGCATGGCGACCACCGTTTTTCTGGACGCTTCGGCGGATGAGTTGTGGAAGCGCTGCGGCGATGATCCGACGGAGCGGCCTTTGCGACGCGACGAGCAGATATTCCGGCAACTGTATGAGTCGCGGCGCCCGCGCTATCTGCGAGCGCAGGTTCATGTCGACACCGCCGGGAAGGAAGTCGGCCACATCGCAAAAGAAATTGCAACCAGCCTGGGCCTGAAGCAGCGGTCCGCGGGCGAGGAGAAGTAACGTGAAGTTTGGAGCCATGGCGCGAACGGGAGCGGTTTTGCTGCTTCTGAGCGGGATCGCAGTCGCGGGCGACAAGGACAACAAGGCCAAAGAAGGCCAGATGGTGGACTCCGGGACGCTCGGCGTTTTCATGAACGGGCACCGCGTGGCGACCGAGACATTCTCGGTCCAGCAGAACGCGGGCGGAAGCGTGATCACCTCCCAGTTCAAAACCGATGAGGGCGAGAAGTCCGTGCAGAGCTCCGAGTTGCAGCTCACACCGAACGGAGAGATCCGCAAGTACGAGTGGAAGGAATTGAGCCCGGGAAAAGCCCAGGCTACTGTCGCTCCAAACAACGATTTCCTGATGGAACACATCAGTAAGAGTCCGGAGGAAAAGCCGGAGGAGCAGCCGTTCCTGTTGCCCCTATCGACAAATATTCTCGATGATTATTTCTTCATTCATCGCGAAGTGCTGATCTGGCGCTATCTCGCTACGGCGTGCCGCCAGGAGAAGGGCGACGTGCAGTGTCCGGCAGGCCAGAAGACGCAGTTCGGGGCGCTCAATCCGCACCAGCGCAGTTCGATGCCCCTGACGGTGGAGTTCACAGGACGCGAGAAGATTGCGATTCGCGGGAGCGAGAAGGAACTCAACAAGTTCATTTTGCGAAGCGAAGGCGGCGACTGGACGATGTGGCTCGACAATCAGTTCAAACTGCAAAAGATTCTGATTCCGAGTGACAGTACGGAAGTGATACGAGATTGACCTTGTTGCAGCGCAGGCTTGGCCAGTAACCCGCGCCGGAACGGGCCGGCGATACAATGGCAATCATTGATACGCGCACTTCGCGGGTGATCTTCACTGTTTTTCTGTTTGCGGTCGGATTGGGCTTTCTGTACGTCGCCCGCCGCACGCTCGTCGCATTCCTGTTTGCGATCTTCTTCGCATACTTGATGGATCCGGCCGTGTCCCGTCTGGAGAAGTATCTACATGGACGGGGACGAGCAATCGCCATAATTTACCTGCTGCTTCTGATCGCCCTGGCAATATTCTTCCTCTCCGTGGGTCCGCGAATCGGGCGGGAGGCTGCTCGGCTGAGCCAGTCGTTGCCTGACCTGCTGAACCGTGTCAGTTCGGGGGCCATCGTGCATGACATCGGCCAGGAACATGGCTGGAGCTTGCAGACGCAGGACCGGTTCCGGGAGTTCTTGAGCAACCACTCCGACGACATCAAGAGCTACGCGGAGCAGTTTGGACTGCGGGCGGCGAACGTGGCGAAAGAAGCGTGGCTGATCCTGCTGGTGCCGCTGCTCGCGATCTTCTTCCTGAAGGATGGGCAGTCGTTCGGCAACGTTGCGCTTTCAACGATCCAGTCGCGGCCGCAGCGCGAGTTTTTGCAGGCTGTTCTCGCCGACATGAACCAGATGCTGGCACAGTTCATCCGCGCGCAACTGACGCTGGCGGCGTTGTCGTTGATTGTGTACATCGCGTTCTTGGGCGCGATTGGCGCGCCCTATGCGCTGGTGCTAGGCACGGCGGGCGGCGTGATGGAGTTCATCCCGGTCGTCGGCCCGCTGGTAGCAGCGCTGATCATTTTGGGCGTCGCGGTTCTGATGAGCTTTCCACATTGGGGATTGCTGCTGATCTTTCTTATCGTCTGGCGACTGGTGCAGGACTACGTGGTGTCGCCGAGAGTGATGGGCAAGAGTATGGAACTGCATCCCCTGGCGGCGATTTTCGGCGTGATGGCCGGAGGCGAGATCGCTGGCGTATTGGGCGTGTATCTATCGATCCCGGTGATGGCGAGCTTGCGCATTGTGTGGCGTCGCGGACGGATCTACATCGAGAAGAAACGCTTCGGGCCACTGAACGAGTACGCATTCGGCACCGAGGTGCAGCCGAGAAAATAGGCTTTCGGCTCTGGCTCTCGGCTTTGGGGTCCGGAGAGATCGGTAAAAATACCTCTACTTTGCGCTGACTGTAGCCACCCCCTGACCACCGGCTACCGTCGCATCCACTTTCACATTGCAGAGAAATTGCGCCGCGGTTTCCGGAAGCACAGTGTTGATGAACATGCCGGAGCCGAGTTCGAAGCCGGCCACGCGCGTCAGGCGCGGAATCACGCTCAGGTACCAGTGGAAGTATTTCACTCCGACGCACTCGGCAGGCGCGGTGCGCACAGTGAGGTTGAAATCGGGATCCTTCAGTCCGAAATATAGTTTCGCAAGCAGCGTGCGCAAGACGCGGCCGAGATCGACGATCTCCTGGACGCTGACATCACCGAAGCTCGCCATGTGACGGCGCGGGTAGATATGCGTACAGAAGGGCGCGGGCGAGGCGAATGGCTCCATCGCAACGAAATGCTCGCTAACCAGCGCGACGCGTTCGTTGAGTTCGAGTTCCTCCTCGATCATCTGGCAGAACATGCAGACACCGAAATCGTCGTGGTGGCGCAGGGCCTCGGAGAAACGCTGGCGGACCTGATACGAGATCACCGGGGCGGCGATCAACTGCGAATGGGGATGCTCAAGGCTCGTACCAGCGTCGACACCATGGTTCTTGAAGATGGTCACGTGAGCGATGCGAGGATCGAGGCTCAGTTCGTCGTAGCGGGTCTTGTAGGTGCGGAGGATGTCGGCGACATGCGCGTCAGACATCAGCGCCATTGCCTGTGAGTGGTCCGCCGTTTCAACGATGACGTCGTGCACGCCGAATCCCTGAATAGTCCGACGCGAGCGATGGATGGCGCGCGCGGGCGGGACTTCGCGGGCGAGGGCGGCGAACTTGTTGGGGACGATGCGAATCTTCCAGGAACCGTCGCCGTTTGGCAGGCGGAGGATTTCGGGTGGCGTCTGATTCTCGTTCCCGGGACAGAATGGGCAGTTCTGGGAGAAGGACGTCAGTTTCCGCGGGGGACGGTTCACGATCAATTGCTCAGGACGCTTGGCGCGTTCGGTGGCGATGACGACCCATTCCTTGGTGAAGAAATTCTGTCGCAGTTCTGGCATTCCGCTGGCTCCTTACCCGACTTACGGCTGTGACTTAGTCGAACACCTAAATTCCCAACAAAGTGTCTGTTGCGACATCGGTCGTTCTGCCATACCGGATTCCTTGCCGGGGCGCGGGAAGCAGTGATGTAAAATTCTAAGCATCCCAATGGCAACCAAACTTCCTGTCGGCATCCTCGGCGCTACCGGTATCGTCGGCCAGCGCTTCGTGCAAATGCTCGAGCACCACCCGTGGTTCGAAGTGGCGTGGCTGGCCGCGTCCGACCGCTCCGAAGGGCGACCCTATGGCGAAGCGGCGCGCTGGAAGCTGCGCACAGCGATTCCTGCGAACGTGGCCAAGATGACCGTGTCGCCGGCATCGCCCGAGGGCGCGCCCAAGATCATCTTTGCTGCGCTCGACGCCAGTATCGCCGCCGAACTCGAGCCGCGTTTCGCTGACGCCGGCTGCGCCGTGGTCTCCAACTCGAGCGCGTTGCGCATGGCGAGCGACGTACCCCTTGTTATCCCCGAGGTCAACGCCTGCCACGTCAAGCTCATCGAGACGCAGGCATGGCGGAAGAAGTCGGGCGGGTTTGTGGTCACCAACCCCAACTGCTCCGCCATCGGACTCGTGCTGGCACTGGCACCATTGGACCAGCGCTTCGGCCTGGAAACGGTGATGGCGGTCACGATGCAAGCGGTCAGTGGTGCTGGTTACCCCGGTGTGGCGTCCCTCGACATTCTGGGAAATGTGATCCCGTATATCGCCAAAGAAGAAGAGAAGATGGAAGAGGAGACGCAGAAGTTGCTGGGCAAGCTGAACGGGACGAAAGTCGTCCCCGGGGCTTTTGCCATGAGCGCCCAGTGTAATCGTGTGGCGGTGGAGGACGGGCACACAGAGTCGGTTTCGGTGCGGCTGAAGAATAAAGCGAAGCCGCAGGAGATCGTGGAGGCCTGGAACTCGTACAGGGCCGAACCCCAGAAGATGAAACTGCCGAGCGCGCCTGAGCAACCAGTGATGTATCTGGAGGCCAACGATCGTCCGCAGCCCCGCTTCGACGCCGATCGCGGAGCTGGAATGACGACCACGGTCGGGCGGTTGCGTCCCTGCAAGGTTCTCGATTGGAAGTTCACCGTGCTCTCGCACAATACGATTCGCGGCGCCGCCGGAGCCGCGTTGCTCAACGCGGAACTGCTCAAAGCCCAGGGGTATCTGGGGTGAGAGGCGATCCGGACTTCACAGCATTTCGAAGCGCTTCGTTTGGGAGTGGGGGCGCGGGTGAGCGCTTGCCCCTGCACCGGGGAGCGCGCGCGGGCCGGCCTTTCTCGTTTTCGTCGCACACTTTCTCACGAGATCTTCTCCGATGATCGTGATGAAATTCGGCGGGACCTCCGTCGAGGACGCGAAGGCGATCGACCGGACCGCGTCCATCGTCAAAGGGCGGGTCGAGAAAAAGCCGGTGGTGGTGGTCAGCGCCATGGCCAAGGTCACCGACACGCTTTTAAAAATGGCGCAGGCGGCCGGGTCAGGCGATCGGGATGGCGCGCTGAAACTTTCGCGTGCTCTGCGCGAACGGCACTACAACACGGCGGGAGAACTGCTGGGCACAGGCGTTTTCACGCGGTTTCATGGCGAACTGGAAGCAGAGTTCGACGCGCTGGACGCGTTGCTGATGGGCATTGCTGCCGTTGGAGAATTGACGCCGCGCACAACCGATCACGTGGCTGCCTACGGCGAGTTGCTTTCGAGCAGAATCGTCACGGAGGCGTTCTCGGCCCGCGGGCTGGACGCGTCGCTGGTGGACTCCCGGGCCTGCATCGTCACGGACGCGACCTACACACGAGCAGTGCCGATCTTCGATGAGACAAATGAGCGCCTGACCTTGAAAGTGAAGCCGCTGGTGGATGCTGGCCGTATACCAGTGATGGGCGGGTTTATCGGGTCGACGCGCAGCGGAGTGACGACTACCATCGGTCGAGGCGGGTCGGATTTTTCAGCGGCGATTGTCGGGGCAGGCCTGAATGCCGAGGCCATCGAGATCTGGACGGACGTGGACGGGATGCTGACGACCGACCCGAACTTGTGTCCGGACGCACACCGCATCCGGGTGATCAGCTTCGACGAAGCGGCGGAACTTGCGTATTTCGGAGCCAAGGTGCTGCATCCGGCCACTGTGCTGCCGGCCATCCAGAAGAATATTCCGGTGTGGGTGCTGAACTCGCGGAATCCGACCTGCGAGGGAACGAAGATTGCCGCGCGTGCCCCGCACTGCAGAAACATCTTCAAGGCGATCGCAGCGAAGAAGCGCATCACGATCGTTAACGTCGCAGCTCCGCGCATGCTGCTAGCGCATGGATTTCTGAAATCGATCTTCGAGGCCTTCGACCGGCACAAGGTGGCGGTGGACGTGGTCTCGACTTCGGAAGTCAGCGTCTCGTTAACGGTAGACTCGAATGAAGCGATACCGGCGCTGGCAGCCGACCTGGCGAAGCTGGCCGACGTGAAGTACGAGGGGCGAAAGGCGATCGTTTGCCTGGTAGGTGAGAGCCTGCGCGAGACACCGGGAATCGCGGCACGGGTGTTCGGCGAATTGTCGGATTTGAAGATCCGCATGATCTCGCAGGGCGCCTCGGAGATTAACCTTACGTTTGTCGTCGAGGAAGAAGATGTACCAGGAGTGATCCGGCGACTGCACACGGCGTTCTTTTCGGATCTGGATCCGGCGGTGTTTGCGTAGGGCGACAGATTTCGCGGAACAACGCAGGGTAAGCTCAGCCGGCCGCAGATTTTTCGGATCAACGCAGATAATCAACGTATCTACTAAGGTGGCGTTGGCTTGTTAGGAGTGAAAGCTCGCCAACTGGTTCGCAATATCGGAACGTTATGAGACTGCTGATTCTAGGCCGCGGAAAGACGGGAGCGCTAGTCGCGGACGTAGCGCGCGAGCGACGGCATCACGTTCGGGTGGTCGGCGCGCAGGAAAATAGCGCCTGCAGCGCTTTGACGCGAGAAGCTCTTGCGGAGATCGATCTAGTCGTTGACTTCACCACTCCCACAGCCGTTCTGGCCAACATCGAGGCGTGTCTTCGTGAAAAGAAAAACATGGTCGTGGGAACGACCGGATGGCACGGCGAGGCGGCCCGGATCCGCGCCGATGTCGAAAAGGCCGGAACTGGCTTTCTCTATGGCCCGAACTTTTCGATCGGCGTGAACCTCTTTTACGACATCGTGCGCACCTCGGCGGAGGCCTGCCGTCACAATTACCATGGGCAGATCTTCGAGCGGCATCACCATCACAAGAAAGACGCGCCCTCGGGGACGGCGGTTGTCCTACACCGAATCATCCAGGAGTGCGGGGGTGCTGATCTCGAGATCACCTCGTTTCGCGAAGGCGAGGTCGTCGGTCTGCACGAAGTAACGTTCGACTCGCCCGCCGACCGCATCTATCTCTGCCATGACGCCAAGTCGCGTAAGGGATTTGCCGAAGGCGCAGTGCTCGGAGCGGAATGGCTCGGCACGCGGAAGGGCTTCTTCGAGTTCAAGGACATCTGGCGAGAGCTCTAGCCGTTCCAAACTTCAGACAACTTGAACACGGGGTCACCGCATCTTGTGATCCGGGAATCTCGTGAAACGATAGATCGGTTCACATCGTCTCTCGATTCGCGCTATCTTAATAACATGCAAGTGCGGGGATGCGGGACAGCGCTGGTTACTCCCTTTCATCAGGACGGTTCCATTGATGATGCCGCCCTGCGCAATCTCGTAGCGTGGCAGGTCGAATCGGGTATCGATTTTCTGGTTCCCTGCGGCACGACGGGTGAAACTCCTACCCTCTCCCATGATGAGTGGCTGCACGTGATCGACACGACGGTCGAGGTCGCAGCCGGACGGGTACCGATTGTCGCGGGCGCAACTTCGAATTCGACGCTCGACGCCGTTGAAAAAGCCAAGGAAATCGCGGCCCGGCCGGGCGTGGACGCGATCCTGACTGCGTCGCCGTACTACAACAAACCAACCCAGGAAGGCCAATACCGGCACTTCAAGGCGATCGCCGAGGCGGTCGAGAAGCCACTGATTCTCTACAACGTCCCGGGCCGGACGGGTGCGAACATCGAACCGACGACACTGGTGCGGTTGGCCGAAATTCCGAACATTCTCGGCGTGAAGGAAGCGAGCGGCAACATCACACAGATCGCCGAAGTGTGTCATGCCGTGCCGGAGCACTTTCTGGTTTTCTCCGGCGACGACTCGGTGACGCTGCCCGTGATTGCGCTCGGCGGAGTGGGGATCATTTCGGTAGCATCGAATGAAATTCCCCGCGAGATGGCCGAGTTGACGCACGCGGCGTTGAACAACGACTGGGCCACGGCGCGCTCGCTTCAGAAGAAATATCTACCGCTGATGCAGGCAAATTTCATCGAGTCGAACCCGCTGCCCGTGAAAGCCGTGCTGGCGATGATGGGCAAGATCGAAGAAATCTACCGCCTGCCGTTGTTGCCCATGCGCCGCGACACGCGCTCCAAGTTGCACCGCATCGTCACCGACGTTGGATTGGTCTCCAAGCCGGCGGCGCCCTCACCGGAAACGGCGGAATTCTTCGTCTACGAGAACTGGCTGGCGGGACCGCACAAGATCGTGGTTCACCGGTCAACGTGCGGACAGTGCAATCACGGCAAGGGACGTCCCGCCGGACACGACGCGAACCATGCTCGCTGGCACGGCCCGTACGCGACGCTCTCTGAGGCGCGCCAGGTGGCGCACGATATGCCAGGAGTGCTGATCCGCAGCGAGTGCAAGTGCATTTGAAAGGGCAGTTCTCAGTTGTCGGTTCTCAGTTAGCGGCTGTCTGTTCTAGATTTCTCCGCGTCTTCTTTGTGGCTTCTTCGCGACCTCTGCCGTAACCCTTACTTTTACATCCAAGTACCATTACACTGTTCCCCGAGCATGAAGGATCTCACCAGTTCCACGTGGATACTGATCAAGGGCGGTCTCTTTTTGGTTTTGGGTTTGATGGCGGGCGCTCTGCTACTGATTCAGCATCCGACTTTCTACGTGGGCTTTCTCTTGATCACAGCGGTCTGGGCTTTCTGCCGTTTCTATTACTTTGCCTTTTACGTAATCGAACATTACGTGGACTCTAATTATGTCTATGGCGGGCTTCTGTCCTTTGCCCGCTATTTAATCAAAAGAGAACAACAGCGGCCATAAATGCAATCCCTGAAAACCTCCATTGAACGGCTCGCCTTGATGGGCGAGGTCGAGCAGAAGCCCGAGGCACGCAGAACTTTCCTCGAGTTCCGCGACGCGCTCACGCAAGGCAAGATCCGCGCGGCTGAAAAGATCGACGGGCATTGGATGGTGAATGCCTGGGTGAAGCAAGGGATCCTGCTCGGTTTTCGGCTGGGCGAGTTGACCGAGATGGGCGATGCCCGGCTGTCATTCGTCGACAAGGACACCTTCCCTGCCCGCCATTTTGGCGTCGCCGACCGCGTGCGCGTGGTGCCCGGCGGGTCGTCGGTGCGCGTGGGTTCGTACGTGGCACCGTCGGTGATCTGCATGCCGCCGATGTTCATCAACGTGGGCGCTTACGTGGATGAGGGCACGATGGTGGATTCGCACGCACTCGTGGGGTCGTGCGCACAGATCGGCAAGCGAGTGCACCTCAGCGCGGCCGCACAAGTGGGCGGTGTGCTGGAACCGGTCAATGCCGCGCCAGTCATTATTGAAGACGACGTGTTGGTCGGCGGAAATTGCGGAATCTATGAAGGGACGCTTGTGCGCACACGGGCTGTGCTGGGGGCGGGCACGATCCTGACGCGCTCGACGCCCTTGTACGACCTGGTCCGTGGTGAGGTCTACCGCGCGACTGGCGACAAGCCGCTGGAAGTGCCAGAGAACGCTGTCGTCGTTCCGGGATCGCGGGCGGTGAAGAAAGGTCCGGCAGCGGACTGGAATTTGTCGCTCTACACGCCCGTCATCGTGAAGTACCGCGACGAGAAGACCGATCGCGGGATTGAGTTGGAGGAGTGGTTGCGCTGAGGGTCGCAGATTGGATCGAGAATGGGGACAGACCTGAGCTGAAGGTCTGATGGAGCAATTAGCACTCAGCACTTAGCATTCAACCAGCCACGAGCCCTGTTATTTCAGACAAGAGCCAATGAGTGCTTAAAAGCCATCTCATAAGTCCGTTTTGAAAGGGCTCGGCTTCAGCCGTGCCGCTCAGGCGTAATAAAGACGCGGGCTTTAGCCCCTGAGGTTTACCCGCACGAGAGCCAACAACGTTTATGCAACAGCGCCTGAATGCTGAGTGCTCAATCCAGCGTCACCAGCATCGGGCCATTCGGGCCAGCGCCGTCCAAACTTACCTTGATTTTCGACAGACCGGATACAATCGCATCCGCTTCGTGAAGCTCTTGTACGGGATAGGTGCTTGGTAGCGAGATCACTTTCATCCCCGCAGCATGGCCCGCGCGAATCCCGGCGGGCGCATCTTCGACCACCACGCATTCGGCCGGATTGACCTTGAGTAGCTCCGCTCCCTTCAGATAAGGCTCGGGATCGGGCTTGCCGCGTGTAACGTCGTCGGCGGTGACGAGGATCTCCGGAATGGGCACGCCGAATCGTCGCATACGGGTGGTCGCAAGAAAGCGTGTCCCGGACGTAACCACGCACCATCGTCCCTTGGGAATGGAGTTCACCAGTTCGACCGCGCCTGGCATGCGAACAACCTCGTCAGCGGCGGCCTCGCGCTGCTCGATCTTGCGCGTCTCCGCCTCGGCGTCCAGATGAGGCGCAACGCGCTGGATCACCTCGATAGTGCGCACGCCATGGGCCGCGTGCATAACTACAGTGGGATCGAGTCCGTTATCAAGCGCCCAGCGCTTGTATTGCGCAGCCACCACGCGGGTGGAGTCGAGGAGAACACCGTCCAGGTCGAATAGGATGGCGGAGGCGCGGAAGGAGGGCATGATCTGTAAAAGAGTACATGAGGGGGCTCGACCGGCAGAAATCCATGAACGGGTTAGGCGGTGGTTGAAACAACGATAACGATAGAGATGGAGAGTTGTATGTTCACCCTGTACCCGACGTGGATCCGCGTCTGAGTTATGGTCTCTGGGATGAACCCGCCTCGACGAAGCTGTTTGGAGGTCACCGACTTCAGCATTTCGCCTTCGTCCCTACGAACTCGACGATAACTCCGTCGCCGTCGTCGAAGGCAGCGCTTCTTCCGCGTGCATCCGCTTGCGCGCCTCCAGATGTTTCTGCCGGAAGTGCGTTCGCGCCCGCTCGGCCCAGGTCCGCACAAAATAGTAGTTCAGACCCGCACCGATGACCGAACTGGCCACCGGGATCAGCCTGCCCGCCCACTTCTCGACGACCTCCCCGCTGGCCTGAACGGCGATGCGCTGAATGACCTTCGGCACGAAACGGTTGATGACTTCTTTCTCCAGCAGTTCGCGGCTGATGTCGACGCCGGCGGCGCTGGCTGCCGCGATCCAGAGTTCGGCCATTTCCTCTTCGGTATTGAACTCGAATCCGTACACCAGGCTCAGCTTTTGAATTGCGCGCATGGTGATCGCGGAGAGCACGCCCATGTCGGGTATGAGGGTCACGATGCCGCCCAGGCCGAAGCCCGCTCCCTGAATCAGGGCGATTTTCTTGCTGCTGCGGATCACTGATTCGGCCACCTCGTCGAGATAACCAAGTTCGACGCTGTAGACGCCGCGAAAGCTGGTGACGGGAAGGTCGTACGCGGCACGCATTTGCAGCAAAAATTTCGCGGGGTCCACTTTCACGGTTTCGTAGGCACGGGTGAGTCCGTGCACCAGGGCGGTTTCAATCTTTCCGCGAAGCCAAGACTTTTGCCGTTCGTCGGCCATCGTGAGTTGGATGCAATGACGCGCGTGCGCAGCCAGATTTCCTTCCTTCACGTTAACGCATGAAGGGCGTTTGGGCAAAATGGAGAGCGTCCGTGTGAAGACGGAAAAACATTCGGATAGAAATGCCTCTCGACTGTCACGCTGCGGTTGGAGTGGCAGGGGTCCCCTTCGACTTTGCTCAGGGCAGGCTTTCGGCTCGTTCGGCTAACGCCTCACGTCGCTCAGGATGACAGTGTTGAGATCACCGTGCTGATTGGTAGATTCTCAACCTGAAAGCCGAGTCGCGGCGCGCCTGTGCTAGCATCATCTCCAATGCCATCCGGAAAACTGCAAATCATCCCGCTGGGCGGACTCGGCGAGTTCGGCATGAACTGCATGGCCCTGCGCTGGGGCGATGACATTCTGGTCATCGATGCGGGCCTGATGTTCCCTGAGGCCGAACTGCTTGGCGTCGACATCGTGGTTCCCGACATCTCCTACCTCGCGGAGAACCGCGACAAGGTTCGCGGCATCGTCCTCACCCACGGGCACGAGGATCACATCGGCGCGCTGCCGTGGATTCTGTCGGAGCTCAATGTTCCGGTGTGGGGTACGGAGTTCACGCTCGCCTATGTCGAGGACAAGCTCGACGAGCATGGCCTGCTCGACGACGCCGATCTGCGGGAGATTCGCGCGGGAGAGCGCTTCAAGGTGGGAGCGTTCACGGTGCATCCCATCCAGGTGACGCATAGCCTCGTGGACTGCGTGGCTCTAGCGGTCCACACGCCGCTCGGCGTGGTGCTTCATACTGGAGATTTCAAGGTCGATCCGACGCCGACCGACAACAAGCTCTTCGACCTGCACGCCTTTGCCGAATACGGCAAAGAGGGCGTGCTCGCGCTGTTGCAGGACTCAACCAACGTCGAGCGCAAGGGATACACGCCCAGCGAGCGCGCGGTACGGCGGAAATTCGATGAGGTCTTCGCCCAAACCGAGCGTCGGCTCTTCATATCTTGTTTCTCGTCGTCCATTCATCGCATCAAGCTCGCCGTCGAGATGGCTTACGAACACGGCCGCAAGATCGCGTTTATCGGCCGCTCGATGAACAGCTCGGCCGAGATCGCCGAAGATCTCGGCTATATCGAGATTCCGCAAGGGCTGCTGATCCATCCCGGAGAGATGAAGAATTACGCTCCGGAGAAAGTCTGCGTGCTGATTAGCGGGACGCAGGGCGAGCCGATGTCGGCGCTGTCGCGGGCGGCGGTCGACAACCACAAGCACGCCAAGATCGAGAAGGGCGACACCGTCGTGCTTTCGTCGCGCATCATTCCGGGGAACGAAAAAGCGATCTACCGGATGATCGATCACCTGTTCCGGCGCGAAGCGCACGTGATCTATGAGGACGGATCGTCGCCGCCAGTGCACGTCAGCGGCCACGCCAGCCAGGAAGAACTGAAGCTCATCATCAACCTGGTGAAGCCGCGCTACTTCATTCCCGTGCACGGGGAGTACCGGCAGCTTAAGCTGCACGCGGAGATGGCCGGAGCGATGCGTGGGTCGGTTGGGCAGGTCATCCTGATTGAAAGCGGCGACATTCTGGAGTTCGACGAACTCGGAGCGCGCAAGGTCGGCCGGGTCAATGTGGGCCGCGTGTGCATCGATTCGGGCTCGCGCACCGACGTGGTCGAGGACCTGATCATTAAAGATCGCCGCCACATCAGCGAAGACGGCATTGTGCTGCCGATTATCGCCATCAACAAGCTGACGGGCGAGGTGGAGACAGCGCCTGAGATCGTGACGCGAGGATTCAACATCGGCGAAAACGGGCTGGTGGAAGGAGCGAAGCAGATCGTGATGCAGACGCTCGATCTTTCCAGCGACGAAGAAAAAGCCGACTACGGTGTGATCAAAGAGAAGATTCGGGCCGACCTGAAGCGTTACATCTCGAAGCAGACGCAGAAGCGGCCGCTCATCATGCCAGTGATACTCGAGATCTGACTCCGAGCAGGGATTTCGGGGAGGCAATGAGAAATTGGGGAACTGAGTAATTGAGAACTTCAGAACATCTCGCTTCGGCCGTTCAATTACACAATTTCGAAATTTCCCAATTACTCAATTCTTTTCGACGTCTGCGCTTTCGCATTACCCAACGTTTGGAGCGTAAGTCATCGTAACCCTCGACGACATTCGGCAGGCGCAAGGTCGGCTCCACGGCGTCGCCGTACGCACGCCGTTGTTCGACGCTCACTCTCTCAATGGGAATGCCCCGGACGCCCGTCGTCTTTTCCTGAAGCTCGAGAATCTGCAGCCGATCGGCGCCTTCAAATTGCGAGGAGCCTACAACAAGATCGCAGCGCTTTCGGACAAAGAGCGTCGGCGTGGCGTGATTTCGTATTCCAGCGGCAATCATGCGCAAGGTGTGGCCTACGCGGCGCGGGCTCTGCATACCAAAGCCGTCATCGTGATGCCTGGCAACGCTCCGGCCATCAAACTCGAGGCCACGGCCGCGATGGGCGCCGAGATCGTGACGGTGGGTCCGGGCAGCATGGAGCGGCAACTTAAAGCCGAGGAACTGGCGGCGAAGCACGGATATGTCATCGTGCCACCCTACAACGACGAGAAGATCATCGCGGGCCAGGGCACGATGGGGCTAGAGATTCTCGAGGACCTCCCTGACGTTGAGACAGTTCTAGCGCCGGTGGGTGGCGGTGGGATGATCAGCGGCATCGCGACGGCGATCAAGCTTAGCAAGCCGTCGGTGCACGTGATCGGCGTGGAACCGGAACTGGCGGCCGATGCACAGGCCAGCCTGCGCGCGGACCACGTGGTCAACTTCCCCGCCGAGCAGGTGACGCAGACCATTGCCGACGGCCTGCGTACGCAGAGTATTGGCGCCATCAATTTTGAGCACATCGAGAAGTATGTCGACGACATCGTGACCGTTTCCGAAGATGAGATCCGGGAAGCGATGCGGCGGCTGGCGGCAAACCCAAAAACGGTGGCAGAGCCGAGCGGGGCTGTTGCAGTGGCGGGATTCCTGTTCCGTGGCGATCAATTGCCTCGTGCCACGACCCATGTAGCCGTGGTCAGCGGGGGCAATATCGATCCCGCCATGCTCGAGGATATCCGGAAGAAGTAGGCTTTCGCGGGCGATGGTGCCCCACCACGCAGCCGGTGTAAAATCAACTTCCGCTCTCATTCCTTCAGTCCAGAGGTTAATCCATGCCAGTTTCCGCGAGTACGCGGATTTTCGCCGCGGTCGTGTTCCTGGTTTTCTTCGTAGCTCCCAACCTGAAAACAAATTGCAACACAGCATTCGCTGCCGCCGAGCACGGTGCGCTGATTCGGGCCGCAAATATGTATCTTTCACCCGACCCCAATTCTGCGAAGCTGGCGGAAATCGAGCGCGGGCGCGAACTGGTGGTGATCGAGCCGACGCGCGGCGATTGGGCTCACGTAGAGGCGCTGCTCGGCGAGGAGAAAACCGTCGCGGGATGGATTCTCGATAAAGGATTCGTGCGCAACACCACCCAGGACGGCGACAGGATTCTATTCGGCGAGGGCGCCGACTCGGAGGACGAAGCCAGCCGACGCCACGGCCGCCGGGGCGCCGATCAGGACGCGCTGCGGCTTTACTACCGGGTCTTCGACCTGTTCCCTGCTTCCCCGTTCGCGGCGGAAGCGCTCTACCGCGCCGCCGACATCCGCTGGCAGGTGGAGCGCTACGACATCATGTCGCGGCCGTCGGCGAAGGAGCGCGATCCTTACATGCGCGGGCAGATGAACGAAGAGTGGATGAAAGAAGTGATCAAGAAGTATCCCGGGACCAAGTGGGCGGATCTTGCGGCTTTTCGCCTGATTGACAACAAGCTGTGCGGCGATTGGCAGGGCACATCGAAGTGTCCCGAGAAGGAAGCCGACATGTACGAGAAGTACGCCAATGAACACTCCCAGTCGCCGGCGGCTCCCCAGGCGTTGTACCTCGCGGCTGTTCGCCGCGCGGCGCTGGTGGACATTTACAAGACCGAAGAGCAGAAGAAGAAACCGGAAGAATCGAAGGCCAAGGCGATCGCCTTGGCGCAGAAAGCGCTTCAGCAGTATCCGCAGTCGGACTGGGCCGCCCGCGCGCAGGCCTTGATGTTCCTCGTCGAGCAAGACGTGCCGACGTATGGGAATGCGGTGGAGTAAGGAAGCCAGGTCTTGGGTCTTGGGTCTTGGGTGTTGGGTCTTGGGTGTTAGGTTTCAGGTGTCGGGTTTCAGGTGTCGGGTTTCAAGTGTCGGGTTTCAGGTATCGGGTTTCAGGTATCAGCTCTCCACCGTTAGGTCTTGGGTTCACGCCTTGAATTTCCCGTTCATAAGAGTTCCCTCACTTGAGAAAATGCATTGCTGGGTTGTCAACTGAAAAGAAGTTGCGATCGACAACGTGAAGCTTGGCCTGTCTATCGATACTGAGACCGAAACCTAAGACCTAACACCTGAGACCTGACACCTGCTTTTATGAACGATTACCTGCTCTCGCTGTTGCTCGGCATCATCGAAGGACTCACCGAATTTCTTCCCGTCAGCTCGACCGCGCACCTGCGCATCGCCGAGAGCTTGCTGCACATTTCGCTCGGCGACGGCTACTGGAAGATGTACTCGATCGTGATCCAGCTGGGCGCGATCCTGTGCCTGCCGGTGTATTTCCGCGATCGCATTGCCAAACTTCTGTCGACGTTCCCCAAGGGCGAGCGGGGCGACCGCACTGTCTTCACTCATCCGCTCAGTCTTACGCTCATCGCTTTCGTGGTCACGGCGGTTCCCTCCTTTCTGCTGACAAAAGTGATCGGCGAGAACCTCGAGAGCCTCTACGTCATTGGGACGGCATTGCTGGTAGGCGCCATCGTGATGTGGATCGTGGACGCGATAAAAGCGCCGTGGGAGAAAGCAGGCCAAGGCGCTGCCAACAGTCCGATTCACACCTGGCATATGGAAGACATGAGCCTCGGCCAGTCGATCTGGATCGGCGCGTGCCAGATCCTATCGGCGGTTTTTCCCGGAACGTCGCGCTCGATGGCCACCATCGCCGCCGGGCAACTCGCTGGTATGTCGCGAGCTTCCGCGCTGGAGTTTTCGTTCTTCCTCTCCATGCCGACCATGATCGTCGCGACCGTCTACACGTTGCTGAAGTCCCTGCGCGGCAAGGGCGAGAATCCGATCGGCGTGGCGCAGATCACACCCCACCAGTGGCTGGTGCTGGCCATCGGATTCGTGGTGTCGTTCGTCGTGGCCTATGCCAGCGTGGCCTGGTTCATGGCGTGGGTGCGAAAACGCGGCTTCACTCCCTTTGCGATCTACCGCATCATTGTAGGAATCCTGGTCTTGGGCTTAGCGAGCGGGTTGATCGCCAGATAGCGCGGAGTCTGGCAACTATTTTGCACATCCCCTTAACGTCTTTCTGAACAGGCGCATGGCGGTGGATCGTTTGCTCTCCCTTCGCCCACGAAGCTAACTCGATACGGGCTGCCGATTCCTCGCAGGATTCCTCCGTTGTCGGCGGCCCACATTCTTGGCATAATCGTAAGGCTCTGGCGCGCTTCGGACACTGGCGGCTGCTTCGTCTCCAAAAGCGGCTACTGGTGCGGAATACGCCTCGATGAAAGCTTTTTCGCGCATTTTCAATCCGACCAGCAACCGCCGGTTGAACGAATTGATCGGCTTTTTGCTGTGTGTCTCCGCGCTCCTCCTCTTCCTCGCGATCGCCTCGTACTCGCCGCTCGATCCTTCGTTCAACAGCGCCTCAGTTCTGACCACCGCGCGCGGCGCGCGCAACTGGATCGGGATCGTTGGCGCTGTGATCTCTGACCTTTGCCTACAGACATTCGGGATTGGGGCATTCCTGCTTCCGGTCTTTCCGCTGATGCTAGGCGCACGCTGGTTTCGGTCACGCAGAGTGCAGTCGCCCGTGGCCAAGAGCCTGGGCGTGTTATGGCTGATCGTCTTCATACCCGCGTTTCTGTCACTGCTGCCCGGACACCTGCGTTGGCTGCAAGTGATCCCGATTGAAGGTCTGCTTGGGCGAGTGATCGGCGACGCACTCATTCACTACCTGAACCTGGCTGGCGCGTACATCGTTTGCGCGACTGTGCTGGCCGTAGCTTTGTATCTGACCACCGCATTCTCGTTCTCGAGCATGCAGGTGTGGATTCCCACGCGTTTCGCCTTTGTGATCGCCCTGCGCGATCGTTGGCGCGATTGGCGCGAAGACCGGGCCAAGCAGAAGATGCAGAAGGAACTCGACAAGCGTCGTGCTGCAAAGCCGGTGGTGAGTGCGCAGTTGATCCCTGGACGCATGATCACGGCGCAGCCTGACCCAGAGACTGAGGCGCGTCCGCGGGCTGAACTCTATTCCCACCCCTCGCCCGCCGCAGCCAGTTCTGCGCGCGCGAAGACCGGCATCGATCGCATGCTCGATCCCGAGCCCGCGGCTGCTCCCGCGCCCGCTGCTTATGCGTCAGCTGCACTGCGCGCCGAAGCGGGTGTGATCGTTCCCGAGGTGACGGAGCGGGCCGACAGCGCCGTCAAAACCAAAACCACGATGCCGAAGATCGCCGGCGGCTACAAGCTGCCGCCGAGCGCGCTACTGCATCGGCCCGAAGGCAAGCAGTCGGTCGACGCCGACGAACTCAAGATCCTCGCGCACGTTCTGACCGAAAAATACGCCGAGTTCGATGTACACGGGCAGGTCACACAGATCAATCCCGGCCCGGTCGTTACGACCTTCGAGTTCAAGCCCGAAGCGGGCGTGAAATACAGCCGGATTACGAACCTCACCGAAGACCTCTGCCTCGCGCTCAAGGCCGAAAGCATCCTGGTCGAGCGGATGGCCGGCAAGTCGACCGTCGGCATCCAGGTGCCGAACCGCGAACGCGAGATCATCTGGCTGCGTGAAAACATCGAGGCCACCGAGTTTATCGGATCGAGATCCAAGCTCACGCTCGGACTTGGAAAAGACATCAACGGGCGCATCGCCGTCGCCGACCTTGCCACCATGCCGCACTTGCTGATCGCGGGATCGACGGGAACCGGCAAGAGCGTGGCCATCAACGCCTTCATCATGTCGATTCTGTACAAGGCGACGCCCGACCAGGTTCGCTTGATCCTCGTCGACCCGAAGCGCCTGGAGCTCGGCAACTACGAGGGTATTCCGCACTTGCTGACGGAGATCATTACCGAGCCAAAGAAAGCGGCGTACGCTCTTCGCAATGCAGTCCGCGAAATGGAGCGTCGCCTGAAGTTGCTGGCCGAGAAAGGCGTCCGCAATATCGACCAGTACAACAAACTCTTCGAAGAGGACGGCACGCCGAGCCTGTTTGGCGAAGACTCCGAAGAGCGCCCGATTCCCTACATCGTCATCATCATCGACGAGTTGGCCGACCTGATGATGCTCGATGCCGGCAACGTGGAAGAGTCCGTCACACGCTTGGCGCAGATGGCGCGCGCCGTCGGCATCCACCTGGTTCTGGCGACGCAGCGGCCTTCCGTGGACGTGATTACCGGCCTCATCAAGGCCAACTTCCCGGCACGTATTTCCTTCCGCGTAGCTACCAAGGTCGATTCGCGCACGATTCTCGACTCCAACGGCGCCGAGGCTCTGCTGGGTCGTGGAGACATGCTCTACCTGCCATCAGGCTCAGCGCGCGTCCATCGCCTGCACGCTCCGTTTGTCACGGAAAAGGAAATCGCCGCGGTGGTTGAGTTCTGGAAGTCCCAGGCCACAGCCGAATATGTCAAAGAGTTCACAGAAGCGCCCGCGGAGGAGCGCGACGCCGCTGGCGGTGCTTCTGGCGAAGCTGGCGATGGCGGCGAACTTGAGAACGATCCACTCTACAACGACGCGGTTCGGCTGGTGGTCGAGTTCGGCAAGGCGTCCACTTCCCTTCTACAACGCCGCTTGCGCATCGGTTACGGGCGAGCCGCGCATCTCATCGACCTGATGGAGCACGATGGCATCGTCGGCGCGGCCGATGGCCCGAAGCCTCGTGAAGTCCTCAAGCGTCCCGATTGGATCTCGGAAGTCGAAGAGTCGATGCGTTAGGTTAGTCCTCAGCACTCCTCGGCCAATCGTCTGGCACGGCGTCATCTCATTCGATCCACGCGATCTGACTCGCAGGTGTGAGGAACCTCCTCTGCTGTCCGGGCGACATTCGCCAATTTATAATCCGACAACTATGAAGATCCTGTTGTGTGCTCTGCTGGTATTCGGAGGTCTCGTTCTCGTGGCACAAACCGAGTTTCTGAAACCTTCCGGCCTCGCTCTCGCGCACGGATATACGCACGCGGTGGTGACCCGACCCGGCAAGTTGATCTTCCTTTCGGGGCAGGTGGCCAACGATCCCTCCGGGCAATTGGTGGGCAAGGGCGATCTGAAGGCTCAAACTGAACAGGTGTTCGCGAACCTCAAAACTGCACTCGCTGCTTCGGGCGCGACCTTCAACGATGTGGTCAAAATCACCTGGTACGTGAAGGGCTACAAGCCGGACGACCTCCCTATCCTCCGCGGCATCCGCGACAAGTACGTGAACATCGCGAGCCCTCCCGCGAGCACGTTGGTCGGAGTGGCCTCCCTCTTCCAGGAGGATTATCTGCTTGAGGTGGATGCCATCGCTGTAATTCCCGAGAAAGATGCCAAGCGCAAATAACCGCATTGGTGTAACTCTTTGGAGGCGAAGATGGCGATCGACGTTCGCGGCATGACGCCGCTGCTGCAGGTCTTCGACATGGCGAGGTCTCTTCGCTTTTACTGCGACGTGCTCGGATTCCAGATCGTGCAGGCCGATGCGAACACCACCGCCCCGAATCACAACTGGGTCTGGCTGCGCCTTAACGACATCGATCTGATGCTGAACACCGCGTATGAATATGACAAGCGCCCTCCGGCCGCAGACCCGAACCGCGTCGCCAGCCACGACGACATTGCGCTCTACTTCGACGCGCCTGACGTGGATGCGATCTATGCCGAGCTCCGCTCCAAGGGAATCAGTGTGGAGCCCCCGAAAATCGCTCCCTACGGCATGAAGCAGCTTTACTTGCACGATCCGGACGGATTTTCGCTCTGCTTCCAGTCGAAGGCTGAGATGTAGACGCGAGCACATGATTTGGCGACGTAGGGACCGGCGTCTCGCCTATCGGGGGTCGGAGAGGACGCCCGACTCTCCACCTGCCAAACGCCAAAGGACCCACGCAAAGACTCGATGGCGAGCAGCAACCAGCATCGGCGAGGACTTGTTAGTCGTCACCTCGCCGTCGCACGAAATCCATCTGATCACATCCGCCGCACGCCAACCCTTCCCGCGTCGACTGCATCTCAGGCTGGACTTTGTTCTCAAGCTTCAGATTTCGGATCGCGCAGGGCTTCTCCCGTCGCGCGCACACTTCTGTTCGCGGCTCGGCCACCGCCGCGCTCCTGTGCATCTTTGCCGCGTCAATCGGATGCGGCGGTTCGTCAAATGGCATGTCGACAACTTCCTCAGCGCCCATCTCAGGGGGAAACGTCCCACAATTTGGACACGTTGTCATCGTCGTCGAGGAGAATGCCAGTTACTCGCAGGTAATCGGCAGTGCCGACATGCCCTATCTGAATGGACTCGCGAATCAGTACGGGCTTGCAACGCAGTATTACGCCAACACCCATCCGTCGATCGGCAACTACTTCATGCTGACCACCGGCCAGCTCGTCACCACCGACGACGGGTTCACCGGAACGATCAGCGTCGACAATATCGTTCGCGAGGTGCTCGCGGCGGGCAAGACATGGAAGTCGTACGCGGAGAGCCGCGGAGACCCGAGTCTTTACGTGCAGCGCCACGACCCGTGCTCGTACTTCACCGACGTAGTGGGCAGCGCGACGCAGAAGCAGAGCCTGGTCTCGTTCACCGAGTTCGCCACGGACCTGGCCAACAACTCTCTGCCGAATTTTTCCTTCATCGTGCCGAACCTCGATGACGACGCGCACAACGCACCGCTGTCGCAGGCCGACGCGTGGTTGAAGACCAACATCGCCCCACTGATCGCGAGCACGACGTTTCAGAAGGACGGTCTCTTGATCATCACCTTCGATGAGTCGGTCGGCACCGACACAGCCAACGGCGGGGGCCACGTGGCAACAGTCATTGTCAGCACGAAGGCAAAGCCAGGCTATCAGTCGACCACGATGTATCAACACCAGAGCACCCTTCGGCTGATGCTGGAGGCCCTGGGAATCTCCACGTTGCCGGGTTCGGCGAGCACCGCGCCCGACATGGGCGAGTTCTTCTAAGTAAACCGCGGCGCACTGCCGCGTCGTGCAAGGAAGCCCCCGCACAAAGGCCGAGTGCTCGCGCTTTCACCAGTTGTATACTCCCTCGCACGGGGCGAGGGCCCTGCCTGCTGGACTCCCGGAGGTTTCCAATGGCCGACTTCGTAGTCTCGCTGCGGCAGCATGAGTACCAGACGAGCCTGGGCGCGCTGCGCAATTATCTTCAGAACCTCCGCGAAGGATACCTGGACATCGAGTTGAAGCTGCCCACTGTAGGCACCCCAGTTCATTTGCAGCTGCGCTGCTCCGACGCGTACGTGATCGGTTTCCAGGGCCAGGACGGCTGGTATCACTTCGAAAATGAGGAGGGCGGCTGGGGAAAGAGTTGCGGGATCGGCAGCAACTATAATGTCCTCGCCGACGTCGGCGAGATGAACGTCATGTCCGCCGACAACCTGTCTTCGTTGACGAAATACAAATCCGGAAGTCAGCTCGACACCAAGCTCGTTGTCATGGCAGCCGCGGTGATCAGCGAGTCTCTGCGCTTCGCCACGGTGACCACCTACTTCACTGGCTTATTCAACGGCCTGTACAAGACATTTAATCTGAATCAAGTCGTGCCCGTCGGCGAGCTGAAGCAGAAGTATTTCCTGCACTGGGACGCCATGTCGAAGAAGAACGAACCCTGCGTACTGCTGAAAAAATAAGACCGCCGCAAACAACCTTCAATGAAGTGATCTTTGCAGAATTCGGGAAAACCTTTTCGATTCCTCGCTCCTCTTGGCGGAGGGGATTAGCCGCGTCAGCGTGAACAATCAGTTCCTGAAAAGGGAGACCGAACTCACCGGAAACAGGAAGAACAGCGGAGCGGACAACTACACCTTGTAACTCACACTCGCAGAATCATGACTTCCGTAGCCTTGATGAGTGCGGCAGCAGTCTGACCTGCCTTGAGACTCATCTCGCGAGCTGACCGCGCCGTGATAATTGACGTGATTTGCTGTTCACCGATCGAAAGAACCACCTCAGCCATAAGGCCGCTGATTTGCACACTCTTAATTCTTCCCACTAACTGATTTCTGCCGCTGAGTCGGCGCATCCCAAGGGTGCGTTCAGGAGCTGTTTTCCCTCTGGTCCGGAACAGCATTCGATCGATTTCGCTCTGCGGGATACGGTGATGCCCTCCCGCCGTCCGAATGCTACGAATCTTCTTTTTGTAGATCCACTGCTTGATTGTCGGAAAACTGATGCGAAGCTCCAAGGCAGCTTCACGGGGCTTCAGCAACGCTTCATTCTGTGCTGCTTCTTTTTGAGATTTACGAGCCATTTGGAACCGAATCGTACCGTCGCGATGCGGCCCCGGTCAAACAATCCGTCAAGCTTCGGTCCACCAGTTAATTCGCATATTATCGTATTGAATAAAACTTCGGAATCGCCTGTAATTGACACTTATTGCGTGCTCGGGATCATCCCTTCTGGGGAGGAAGGAATGCGTTGCGCTGCAGCGTTGTCCGGATCGCGGAGTGCCGGAATGAAATCGTGCGCTTTTGCGCTTGACGGGGATAGGAGATAGAGAAGAAGAAGTGACGCAGTGTAGCGTTGAAGTAGTTAACTTTTGTAAAGACTGTCGATGCTCTTGAGACGATGACGTTGATGTTGTTTTTGACGTTGGACGGGTACCGATCACGAGTCCGGCCGCTCTGCGCTCATTGGCAAAGCTCAATCGCGGCAAGAAGTATCGCAACCGCATAAAACCGTTCGACTTCCTGTTGTCGTGTCATGTGAAACCATTTGGGTATCCACCCGACGTTGATCCTGAAAAGTTTAATCTAGTTGCACCCTACGTGCCCGATCCCGAATGCTGGGTTGATTTGCCCTGGATCGATCAACACTCCGGAAAACAGTATGAGATCACAACGGAGGGATTCCACGGCAGTCGAGGTGTGGCACGCGTGAAGACCTATGGCGAGGCTTTGCGCGAGTACGAATCCCATCTTGGCGCGAAGAGCGCGGACGCGAAGGGAAAGCCTAGCGGCAAGCAGGCTGTTGGAGTCCTGCACAGACGACACGTGCGGGTGGAACGAATTATCTACATCGGTAAAGAATCCAACCGGCTTGAGGAAATCGAAGCAGGTGTAATTCACTCACCCGAGAGCGTCTATACCGAATATCCAGATCCCAGCCGAGATGAATGGCCGACCAGGATTCTCCCCATTCTGAAGAAGATTCCGATAGCAGCCTTAATCAGGGTCAGTGGCAAATCCCGTTCGATGCTGCGGCGAACGATTGCGGGACAGAGTCGTCCACGACGGAAGAACCAGCAACTCCTAAAATCAATCCTTAAGCGACTCGGGGTGATCTAAAGACTCGACAGAGCCATTTTGAGTGTAATGAGGGGTGGCTGTTGAAAAACTCTTTTTCACCAAATTGCCGAAAACAAAATTGCGTCAGGATGCGTTATAAGCGATCTTCTCGGATTCCAAGGCATTTTGTATCCCCCAATTTTGGGTCGTTTGTAGGGAAAAGGGAGTTTTTCAACAGCCACAGGGTTTATCACCAATCAACGGCTCGCTACGTTTCTAGGCCACGCGCCATTGACTACCACAGCGCAGAGCCTCTAACCTGATTGCCATGCGGTTTGCACGACAAGTGCTGGTTGTGGTTCTGACCGTGGCTGTCGGGGGCAATGCCCTCGATTGCATCGGCATGACTACGCCCGAGCGGGCCATGCAGTGCTGCAAGTCGATGCGCTGTATGTCGCATCGTCATCACGGCCAAGACTGCTGCAAAACCATGCCGACAACACAAGTCGATGTCGGCCAACCAACACGTGTATCGATTTCCTTCACTCCGATTGTCTTCGGGACCGTAGAGCTATTCGTCTCATCGCCCAGCGCTAGGACGTTGGCACGTCTCGTCGCAGACCAGTCTCACGCTCCACCGATACTCAGTCCGCCGACTGTCCTGCCCCTGCGTATCTGATTTTCTCTCCCAGTCGGGTTCCGGCTTTACGGATACGTGTGTCGTCTTCGTTAGGGAGGGAAACCCTTGAGTTCGCGAAGTCTACTGTGCTCTCGTCATAAATGGGCATTGCTCCTGTTCGTCTCTTTGCTCTGTGCTCGGTCGGCCACCGGACAGGGCGCAGCGCCTGAAACTGCACCGCCATTGTTTCCCGGCGGTGAACTGGTCTCGTTCACTTCCAACTTCACGACAAGGAGCCTCACGCCGGGATCATCAGGCAGCATTCCTCTGACAGCCCGACCGACGTTTTCTTACGAGGGCGAGTTCAATTTCACATGGGGCTTCTATCGTGACTTCGACTTGACCATTCTGGTCCCAGTTGTAACGAATCATTTCGATGGAGTCACCCCGACTATCGGCGGAACAGGTTTGGGCGACACGATTGCTCTTGTGAAATACCGCTTCTATCGCCGTGATTCACAACGCGGGACGACGCAAGCATCTGTCACTGCTGGCCCGAAGATTCCGACAGGGCAAACTGACTTGAAGGGCACAAATGGCGGCCTACTCCCCGCCAGTCTACAGCCCGGTTCAGGATCAACCGACCTGTTTCTCGGCGCGAACTGGACATACACCGGGCTCTTCAATCTGAAACGCCTCGTGGCCGATGAGGATTTCCACTCGCTGATCCGTTCCGAGGGAACACAACAGACGAGGCTAGGTGATGACATCGAATCGCGGTTTTGGCTGTCGTACAGACCTTATGAGTCGAAGAATGTCACTCGTGAATGGTTTATCGGACCTGTGCTGACGTGGCTTCACTCAGGTGACGACCGTATAGCACGAGTGACACAGAGCGGAAGTGGCGGTGACGTCTTGCTCGCTGGTGCGACGACATACGTCGGCCTGCGTCCGGGAATGCACGTTTGGTTCGGCATGGATTGGGATGTTGCACATTCGACGGGAGTGATGTTCATGCCCGTGGGTCGTCACGTCAGTTTCGGGATAACACAACAGTTTCGATTACACCGTTAAGGAAGGAGGAACTATGAACCGAAAACACCTTGCACTTCTGCTATTGGCAGGCTGCGTTTTCGTGGTGCCCAAGCTGGAAGCACAGATCAGGCATATCGAAATGCGTGTCGAAGGCATGACCTGAAACTTTTGAGCGTACGGTGTGAAACAACACCTACAGCGCCAGTCTGGCGTTGCTAATGTCGATGTGAGCTTGATTGATGGAAAGGTCGAAGTGACTCCGAAGGAAGACGGGCAGATCGAACCTGCTCAACTTCTGAAGGCAACATATGACAGTGGGGTTAGTGTCGCCGAATTGGACATGATCGCAAGCGGAAGTTTGGTGAAAGACTCGTCGGGGAATCTATCTCTACAGGTCAAACCAAATCAGTCTTTCCTGATTTCGCCAAATGAATTATCCAAGGGCCTTGAACCGCTTGCAGGTTCGTCAGCGGTGGTCACTGTTCGTGGGCAGTTGTACAAGAAGCCTGTCGGAAAGCAAAAAAAGGCCGACGCCTCGACCCCGCTCAAACTGCTGATTCTGGAAGTGCAAAAGAAGGAATAGATGCTCAAACAAACCCTGCTGTTAACTCTCGTATTGGTCGGACTCGTCGGCTGCAGTCGGCAGTCGGCGAGTCCTACCCAGTCAACAAAGCAAGTTGCCGCAGGTGAAATCGGTTCGAGCCTGCCCGACTTCTCCCTCACGGACTTGCAAGGACATACGCTGTCGTCCGCTGGCCTTCGTGGAAAAGTCGTCCTTATTGACTTCTGGGCAACGTGGTGTCAGCCGTGCAAGAAGGAAATGCCCGGCTACCAGAAACTCGTTGATGAGTACGGCCCTCGTGGATTTGTTGTTATCGGGTTTAAATTCGACACCATGCCGGACATGGAAGACCCGATTCGGTTTGCGAACGGAATCGGCGTCCACTATCCCTTTGCTGTTGCCACGGATGACCTTAAGCAAAAGTTCGGAGGCATCGAAGGACTGCCTACGACGATGCTCTACGACCGTGGCGAAGTTCTGGGAATGAAAGTCATCGGATTTGAGTACACCGACAATATCGAGTCAACCCTGACGCCACTTCTCCGAAGGCAGAAATAAGCAATCCGAAGCTAACTGTTGAAATCATTGACCCGATGATGAGTGTAATCGAGACTTTTCGCCAACTGCTGGCTAAGGCTGCCCTAGTCTTTCGACCACGGCGG
>Ga0210401_10000265_pt1 | contig 66678 bp, 101 predicted proteins | sample IncBWH32MmetaG_FD_150866 | JGI IMG/M metagenome (GOLD analysis project Ga0210401, IMG submission 150866) | Forest soil microbial communities from Barre Woods Harvard Forest LTER site, Petersham, Massachusetts, United States - Inc-BW-H-32-M | ecosystem: Environmental > Terrestrial > Soil >...
GCGCGCGCGCGTTCTCTTTCTATGCGACCGGAAGACATGAAATTGTTGAGTGAACTGCTTCGGGAATCGAGCAAGTACCGGTGTCCTGAACGGGTGCGCGGTGACACTGCAACCTATCCTCCGACCGCACTCGGTTCTCAGGTTCTCAAAAACGAATTCGCGCGAGTGAAACGAAACCACCGACCACAGAAAGCGAAACGTGCCGCATGAGGCCTGTACTGCGGTATCACGGCGGAAAGTGGAAACTCGGAAAGTGGATCATTTCCTACTTTCCCGCGCATCGCGTTTACGTTGAACCCTTCGGGGGCGGTGCGAGTGTGTTGCTGCAAAAGCGGCGAAGCTATGCGGAGGTCTACAACGATCTCTGGGATGTGGTGGTGAACGTGTTCACAGTGATGCGCGATGCGGAAAAAGCTGAGCAGCTTAAAAAGGCGCTCGAGCTAACCCCGTTCTCGCGGTCTGAATTCAACTCCGCTTTCGGTCACAAGCCGAAAAGCATGGGCGATGTGGAAGCGGCTCGCCTGGCGATACTGCGAAGCTTCGCCGGTTTCGGCTCCGCGAGCACGAATGGCGAATATGCGACCGGGTTTCGCTGCAACTCCAACCGCTCAGGAACTACGCCGGCGCATGATTGGGTGAACTATCCGTCTCACATCGATGCTTTCGTGGAGAGATTGAAGGGAGTTGTCATTGAAAACCGTCCGGCTATCGAAGTGATCGAGCAGCACGACACCCGGCAAACTCTGTTCTACGTCGACCCGCCTTACCCGCTTTCAACTCGCAACGTGGCGCGAGGAAATGCCGTCTACGTTTGCGATCTCAGTGATGATGAACACCGGAAACTTGCTTCTATCTTGCACAGCGTGAAAGGCGTGGTGTTGCTTTCTGGCTACCACTGCGATTTGTACGATCAGGAGCTTTACCGGGATTGGTTCCGCGTCGAACGTCGCCATTTGGCCGACGGTGCGCAGGAACGGACCGAGTGTCTTTGGATGAACCGTCGCCTAGAAAGGCAACAGCAATTGCGCTTTTAACGCCCTAAGCTTGGGGCATGCGAGTGGTGATCTACGCCCGGGTTTCGACCGCGGATAAACAGGATCCAGAAATGCAGGTGCGGGAAATGTCGGAATACACGGAGCGCCGCGGCTGGAAAAACCCCACCGTGATGATTGACCGGGTGAGTTCGGGAAAGGTCCGTCCGGAACTCGAAACCCTGAAAGCGCTCTGCCGGCGGGGGAAAGTCGATACGGTGGTGGTCTATCGCTTCGATCGGTTCGCGCGTTCTGCCAAGGAACTCTTAGAAGCGCTCGAAGAGTTCCGGACGCTCGGAATCGATTTCATCTCCCTGCACGAAAATATTGACACCAACACACCGGCGGGAAAGATGGTTTTCACCTTCCTGGCCGGCGTCGCGGAGTTTGAAAAGTCCCTGATTCGGGAGCGGGTCATGTCGGGCTTGGCGACGGCAAAAGCGAACGGGGTTCGACTTGGCCGCCCGCCGCGGAGTAGTGAGGTCCTCGAGCGGATCCGAGCTCTACGGCGCTCCGGTCACTCCTGGCGCCATATTGCCGGCGTGACCGGGTTGCCGGTGACCACGGTTCGGCGCGCGATGCTCGTCGGTCACAAGCCGGCTAGCGAAAGGGTGCAATGAAAACGAAAGAATTGACACTGATGCAAAAAGAACTTTTTCCCGAGCATGCAACAGAAGCGCTCGAAAAATGGGACAGCGGTATTTCCGTTTTCACGGTCGAACTCGGTGGCTTGGGGCCTGGCTACGAACAAGCGATTCAGATTTTGGTGTTTGAAATCATTCGCGATTACATCGACAGGCCGTTGCCGACTCCTGACAATTGGCGCAGTTTTGGGGAGGATGCTGTTTCTCGTTGCAACAGTTCCTGTCTCGGCTTTAGTGGTGCGCAAGTTGGGGCTGCCAAAAATCTCGCCTTTCACGCTTTGCGCGATGGATGGCGGGCAACAATCTTTTCCTTTCCTGATGACAGACAGATTCAGGTGAGCAAAGCTTTTCCGCAACCACCTGAGAAAACGGGTGTGCCGAAATCCCTGTGAATAAACAGGTACCGGGGCATTGAAAACAAAGGCCTGAGAAATCGGGGTTTGGGTGTGCCAGAATCAGATGTTTTCGGCACGGCGAAATGAGCAATCACGAAGCTGGCCTGTTGTTGATCGGCATAGGAATCGGAATTCTGCTAGCGGTTTTTGGAATGCTGAACCGGGGGTGAACGGTGCCTGTAACTCAGACAATGAGCATTGAGACGAAAAACGGCGAAGCGGTGATCCTGAGTTTTTCCGCGTACCGCGTGCGCCAGGAGAACAACGAAATCATTCTGTTCGACGAAAAAGGCGCCGAAGCCGTTCAAATTAAGCTTTCCGATGGGACGACACATCGGATCTTGTGAAACGAAACGTGTCTTTGGTGAAACGGTACCGCGGCGAGATCTTGCTTTTCCTGCTCACCCTGGCTGTGTGCGAGTTGCTTGTGAGGTTCATCACCTAAATGCACTCTCCACTTGATCGTCTGATTCCCGTGATTTTCACCCTGTTCGCAAGTTTGGCTGCGTACGCGGCAAACAGTGCATTTCGGACACTTCGCGACGATGCAAAGCAAGATTGGGGCAAATACTGGGAGGGCACTCGTGTACCACGCTCCTCGGGGACCAAAGACGACATCCTTGCACGACATGAGGCTTGGAGGAAAAGAGGCTGGCTTTTTATCGGCGTCAGCATCTCTGTTGCGTTGACGTTTCTGGCCTGCGCGATTTACTACAGCGAGAAGTTATGAACACCGTTCGACTCGGTTACGAAGTGGGCACGGGCACGGCGGTAGAGATTCCGATCGGGCACCTGGCGATCACCGGGCAGAGTCAAGCGAGCGGGAAAACCACCACACTTGAGGGCCTGGTGTCACGCGCCAAACGGCAAGCGATCGCGTTTGTCACCAAACGCGGGGAAGGATCGTTTCGTGTCGCATCTCCGATTGCACCATATTTTCGTGATCGTACGGATTGGCCGTTTATCTCGTCCCTGCTCGAAGCGATCGTTTCCGAAAAACTCAAATTTCAGCGTCCGGAGATCATCAAGATTTGCCAGGACTACACCGGGCCAGAGGGCACCTGGTCGACACCCAAGACGTTAGCTGACGTCCAGAAAAATGCGGAAATCGCTCTGAGACGGGCGCGCGGGCTCGCGCACAGGATCTATTCGGAACTGTTCGAATACCTGCGCATGCTGGTTCCGCAGATTGAAAAGCTTCCCTACTCGTCTGAACTCGAGCTCCATGCCGGCCTGAACGTGATGGATCTCACCGACTACGATTTTCCTTTGCAAGCGCTGGTTGTGCGGTCGGTGATTGAGTGGGTGCACCACCATGCGAAAAACACCATTATCGTGATTCCTGAAGCGTGGAAGTTTGCCCCGAAGCAAAGGAATTCCCCGGTGCGGTTCGCGGCCGAAGAGTTGATCCGCCAGGGCGCAGCGCTACAGAATTTCCTGTGGTGCGATTCTCAGGATCTCGCCGGCGTCTCCGCGGTGCTCTTGCGCCAGGTCACGGTATGGCTTTTCGGAGTACAGCGGGATATGCGGGAAATCGAGCGCACCTTAGAACACATTCCCGCGGACATGATGAGGCCGACCCGGGCCGATATCGCGCGCCTGGGCGTGGGAGAATTCATCGTTGCATTTCAAAACGAGTTGCGTTTGGTCTATGTGCAACCGGCATGGATGACCGGAGTGCACGCGCAAGCAATCGCGATGGGGGAAGAATCGGTAGAATCGGCGCGGGAAATCGTGCGTGATTTTGATCTCGAGCATGCGGAGGGCGAATGAACTGGATCAAGCAAGAACTATCTCGATGGGCGCAGGATTTTCGCCGTGACTGGCCTATCGTTGTGATCGCCGTTCTGATGGCATGGCCTATCGCGAAATTGACTACCATGCTGACCGCTCACGCCCAGAAGCCAGTGGGTACTGTCCGCCAAGAGGGAAAAGCGAAATGAGCGCAAACCAACCGCCGGCACCACTACTGCCACGTTGCCCGCACTGCGGTGAGGATCTCGCCGGCATGGGGCTTTTCATGTGGCGGGTTCAAGGCTGGGTCATCGTTGCCGCGTATTGCCCCAATGTCGAGTGCCGGTCGGTGCTCCAAACGCAAATGATGCCAGTCGATGAAAAGCCGACGATCGAAGGTGAAGCCTCGAGGCTGGTGCGTCCGTCCTGAAAATCAGGTAAGATCTCACGCGAATGATTTTCTGGCTGGTAGCGAAATGGATGGGTGCCGCAGTCTTAGCTGGTTCCATGCTGACGGGAGCAAGCTTCGTTGGCGCTTGGCTGCTCGACAAAGCGCTTGGCCCGATCGAGCGTAAATCGTTTTATCGAGACCCGTGGATCGACAAATGAAACTGTTTCTCTTTGGCGCCGGATCGACCCTTCTAGTAGAAACCGTGATCTTTATCGCGATTCGGTTCCGCCGCTGGTATCTCTACCCTCACCCGAAAAAAAGCATGCTCGCTCCACCGAATCAATTTGGCATGCACTAATTCTTCTGGCAGTAAATCACTTTCACGTAAGGCGGGGTTGGATCGAAGGCATTGCCGGCAAAGGTGTGGGTGTGTGTAGGGAGTGCGGATCCGGTGAAAGTCTGAGCCGGCACGGTTCCTTGAGTGCCGGTGAAGGTCTGGGCTGGTACAGTTCCCTGAGTTCCTGTGAAGGTTTCCGCCGGCACCGTTCCCTGTGCTCCACCGGCCGTATGGGACAACCAACCCGTTCGCCGCGGGATCATCGTCAACCCTCGCAGATGCTGGCCAATTCGCCAGCGTCCTTACCGGAATGCATTCCGTTTAAAGCTGAAAGCTCGGTGAACCCGGTCTGGCAGGATCCGGAAACCAGAAGGATCACCATTCCAGAAGTGATACCGGTGCCTGCGCTATATCCCTGATTCTGAACCCACGTGGTTGTGGGAACACTCGCTTGAAAGATCGCGAGAAAGACGAAAGCGGCGAGAAGTGTTCGGTGCATTTTCAGGTTCTCATTGGTTCACTATCCAGTAATCGAAGCATGCCGGGTTCGTGGTGATCGTGGGCATGTTGATGGTGAAACTCACACCGGCCGATTGCGAGGCAACCAGGATTCCCGGAATCACTGTCGGGGACGTGTTGCAGGTTACACCGAGCCGGGTGTTTTCCTTGGTCGTCTCCTGCACGATGATTTCAGAATTTGCACCGACCGCGGTGGTCGAGATCACACACGTTGCTGCTGATGCTGCGGCATCGCAAGAAAACGCGCCGGCCGATGAGGATCCGCAGGCAACCAGTGAAGGATTGGCTGCGCTGCCGACCGCGCCACAATTCGTCGTCGTCTTATAAACCGGACCAGTAAACGCGGTGCCGGCGAAAATGTTTCGTGGTCGATTGGCACCGCTCGCGCCGATATCGTTGGTGTTGTCGGTCTGGGCGAGTAAGTGACCACTGCCGCACACTTTCCAGATGGTTGATCCGGTGTTCGGTACAATTCCGCTCGATCCGCTGATGCCGATTTCCCAAAGGATGCAACCCGGTGTGCCGGCGCCGGTTCCGGCACCACCGAGCACAGGGAAATCGTATCCGTTCTGATCCGTTCCGGTCGGTGTGGGTGGTCCGATGCCGGGCACTTTTCCGGCTGAAATTCCGCCCGTCACTTCGACTCGTTGAATGAAATTATCCGTCCCAAGTCCGGGGTAGGATCTGCCTCCGATACAAACTTCGTTCGCGGATGTGTTCGGGGGCGAGGGGGAATTTACGTTGACGGTGCCAGTTTCCCAACAGAGTGCCTTCGCACCGAGTGCTTTGTGATCGGATCCGGAGTACTGCGCACCGCCCAGTGCTGTGAGACTCCAGTTCTGTTCGAGTCGACCGCCTAGGCCGATCACGTGTACGTCCCAATTGAGGTCATTCGCGATATAGTTTCCGATCGCGGGTGAACTGCTTGCTCCGTCTCCAAACCAATCTTGTCTAGTAACCAGAGTGTTGCTGATCTCCACACCACCGCCGAACTGAGTTCCTAACCCGAGTTGGCCGCCGCCAAAGAATGAGTCCTTGATACTGCCAAGCATGAATTTGTTATCGGGAGCACCACCGACCACGAGGGAATTGTTGTACTGCATCTGCATTCCGCCGCTCGTGACAGTTCCCGAGTGTGCCCATCCGGGTTCAATCACAAATGTCGAAGTGGAGTCCGGACCTGGGCAAACGGTGTAGGGATAGCGAGTGATCCAACTGCCAGAGATCGTTAAAGTGTTCGCGGTGTTCGATGCGATCGTGGCGTAACAGAGGGTGTTCGTTCCGGTAAGGACGCTGGCGAATTGGCCAGCAAAGGTGTTGACCGTCCAGTTTGTTCCTTGCGGGAGTTGGTTCGGGGTGTAGCATCCTCCGCTCGTTCCACCGCACCATGTGTGCGAGTTATCCGGTGATCCCGTAACTGGTCCCATCGTTAGAACCGGGTTCGCGGCTGCGAAAGATGGCGCTGCGTTCGGTGTGAACGTTGCGCCGGAAGTTATGTCATTCCAGGTGTGTGAACTGTCCGCGGTACCGCTGAAATTCGAGCAGGAAAATTGCGTTGCTGTGTTGCCGCTGCCGGCGGTGCAAGTGACTCCGCTTGTCGCTTGCTGCATCGAATCCCCGAACGTGATCGATCCGCTGGTGAGTGTTCCAGTGATGGTTGCGCCGTTGGCCGGCGCACTCACACGTAAAGCGGTGGCGCCGGTTGTGGTCTGGGTCATCGTTTCCCCAATCGAGAGACTGGAAAACGCACCCGTCGTCACTGAACCGGTGACAGTTACGTTTTGATCTACGAGGGTTGACGATGATCCGCCAGAAGCGAAAGCGGGTGAGGCTTGAGTTGCGTAGCCTGAGAAGTTGCCGGCGTTCGAGGTCACGATGTAATCGGCACCGTCACCGCCGACATAGGTTCCGGTTATGAGTGCGCCGACGGGTTCTGTTGTGCCAGGTGTCGGTTGTGCATCTTGAAAGATGGTGCGCGTGCTGTAGAGATTTGCCCAAGAACACCAACACAAACGCCGGCTTTCGCTGCGAACCGTGTGCACTCCCATCGGTCCCTGTGCGTCTTGCCACAGAATGTCTGCGCCGGTCTGAACTCCTACGTTCGAAATTGCTCCCTGCCCATTCTCAAGGCTGGTGCTGTAGACATCGGCATAGCCGGCACCGTAACCAGCAATGCCGTACTGCTTGCATCCTTGAATATCACCACCGAACCACGCGATCGCGAGCGCGTTCTGGGCCAAGGCTGTAGGTGTGCCGATCTGATAGCACGCTTGCGTGAAGTTCAAAGCGTTGACGTCGTAGAAGTAGATATTTGAGAACTGCGCGCCACCGCCGGAAGGGGCGCCGATCAACCCGATCGCTGCAGTTCCGTTTCCGCTGATTCCGAGCCTGACAAAATCCAGAAATTGCGGTGCGAAATCGGCACCCAAAGCCGGGTTGAAATCAAAAATCATGAGCGGGTGCGCGATATCTTGTGACGCTGAAGTGGAAAACGTCATGTCCTCAAAGACGCCGTACGCATCCTGATAGCCCGCCCACAAAGTTGTGTTGGTTGCGGTTTCGTTGAGGTTTGTGAGCAATCGCCCGCATCCGCCGATTACGAAGCTATTTACGTGGATGAAGTTGATTTGACCGTTGACATTGTATGTTCCGCAAAAGCGAAGTGGCTTGTTGTAGATCTGTAGGCCCGAGCCGTTGATGCGGTTCTGATTCCCGAACGCTGCAAGCATCGATGAATTGACCGCGGCCGTGTTGGTGGTCTGCTGGCCGGCGTTCGTCGAATTGTTGCCGAGCGCGCCCCACCATTCCGGCCATACGTTGAACCCCACAGTGTTGCCGGTGAAGTCGATGAAGCCCGCGGTTCCGGTGGCGTTTACGAAAATCTGATTGTTCGCCGGGTTGTTAATTCCACCGAGAATCTGATTGATCGCAGAAGCTGGCCGGAGTCCGATGATCAGCGAGCTCGGGTTGTGGCCGGCTGGTGATGGCGTGAACGCGATCGTCGGTGTCACCGATCCGCCGGCCGCGGAGTTCTGATAGGAAATCGCGAGGTTCGAAATCGTAGTTGTCGAACACCCTGCCGATCCGGGGATCAGCGTAAAACCGCCTCCTGCGCCGGTGCACGTCTCGCCGGTGTTGTTCTGCGATGCGACGAATAAAAGGAAATCGCCGGCCGTAAACGAACCGGTGCACTGATAGGGCGAGTTCGGACTGGAATTGTTGCAGATAGCAACCGCATCGACCGTGTAGGGAGTGGGGCCAAGACCGCTGATCGGTACTGCCGTACAACTGCCGATTAGATTTGCATTCGGGGAAGTTGCTGTGAAAGTGTGAGCGCCAGACACCACACTCGGAATAAGCGCGGCTTGCGACACGGAAGAGAGTCCGACACTGGTGGTTACAAGAGGCAGAACAACGTCGGTACTCACATTCGAACTGAAGGAAAGTGATCCACCGGTGAACCCGCGGCCGCACGCGATGATGTAAGTGTCATTCGCGGTCGCGGTGACGTTCATGTTGCATGTGGTGGTGGTGTTATCCGACTGGCAGTGTCCGGTTGCACTCCCACCGGTGTTAAAGGTTCCGTTCCCTGGCGTCGTCGTCGAGTCTGTGGGAGTCTTGAGTTTCCATCCGGTCGAAAAATCCAGCACAACGTTTTGAGGCCAGACGAAATCACCCATTGCGCAGACTGCGCCCGGGGCTCCTTGAACCTTTGCGGTCTGTCCTCCGATCGCAGAGATCAATGCGGAAGCGGCGAGTGTGTCATAGGTGGTTCCGTCGCATGCAAAAGCGGCTGCCGGCGGATGCGCGTCGCGTAGGTCGTAAGTGAGTTTCGTTTGGTAAACCGGTGCGGTTCCGGTTCCGACCGAGGTTAGAAAGTTGCCAGGCGCTACACTCGGAATCGAACCGAAGTGCGTTGCGTCCAAGTTGGTTTGTAGGCTCCCAATCGGTGACGCCGGCGGGGATCCGCCTCCGGTTAACGGAACCGTAAGCGCCAGGGCAACCGCATGCAATTGTGTGGTGAGCGATTGTGTGGATCCAGAAATGGTGATCGGTGCGGCGAGAGAAAAACACTGCGGTCCGGTCCCGATCGCCGGTTGCACCGTGCCGGTTGCGGAACACACTTGGAAATTCCATTTTGTGCCAGCGGGTAAAAGAATCGTGTTGTCCGCTACGTTGAAGCTGAAGCTGCCTGACTTGTCGAGCCCCACAGGTTGCGATGGCGGGGAGTAAGGTTGGCCGTTCAGTGTGGGCGATCCGGCGCCGGAAGGTATCACTAGAGTCGGTTGGATCGTTCCGAGAGCATAGGGAACACCGTTCGGATCGATCACCGTTCCGGTAACGGTGGTGAACTGCGCAAAGGCCGGCACCGCGAAAAGAAATAGAAATAGAGCGATCTTTCTCAAAAGGTTGTTCCTTTTTTTAGGGCTCCAATTTGACAAGAGGCAGGACGGCTGCGTTGGCCGTAACCGTTCCAAGACTTGCAGGCAGTACGCCCCCACTAAGGCTATTTGCAGAAAATCCCCAAATCACAGTATTCGCATTCATCACCGCCAGCCCACCTGACCCACTGGGGTTGTTATTCCCGGTCATCACAACGGATACATTGTCGGTCGAAAAAGCCCACCAGTAGGCGCCGGGAGTGAGTGAAGTAGAAGACACCGTCGCGGTATAGACACCTGTGGAAGCGGTCATGGTGATCGTGCCCTGCACCAACAGGGTCGTCCCCGCCGCGTTGTAAATGCCTAAGTAGATTTTATTGGTGTTGACCGCGGTCGTTACGTTTACGGTCATTTTGGTCAGAGTGATGGCGCGGTCCAGCATCATCAAACCACACCGAACGGTGCCGCCAGCACCACCACTTGCTGTAATTCCGCCTGAGCCTGCAAAAAAATCAGTGATGCTAGGCCATAAGACGTAACCCTGCCCGGAAACGGTAACGTTGTTCGTGGCGCCATTCGCAGGCGGAAGGACTCCGGTTACCTTCGTGGTCAGATTGATCGTTCCATTCGCGATCTGCCCGTTTACGATCTGCCCGTAAGTTGGCGCCGCGGATCCGCCGGTTGCATTTCCGAGCACGGTGTTTGCACCCGCATTCGCGAGAGTTCCTTGAAGTGTTCCGCTCGTAGTGACCGCACTCGATGGTGTGGAACTTAAAACCGTGCCGTCTCCGGTGAACGTCACCGACGTAACTGTTCCGGTGCCGGCTGCATGACACGCACCATCGGCACCTAAGTTCAACGTGCCGGAACATCCGGAAAAAAGATTCACAATGTCAGAGGCCGCGGCTGGCGCGATGTTGGTTGCGGTGGTGAATTTCGGGATGTTGCCGGCAACCGGTGAACCCGATGATGTGACCGTGCCGGTACCGGGATTCGTCGAAAGTGCTAGCGCAACCGCGGAAATGTTCGAGGTTATGCTTTGCGATGATCCCGAGATCGTGAGCGCTGGCACGTTGAAACAAACAGGACCTTTTCCGCCGGCCGGTTGGATCGTTCCCGCTGCCGAACACACTAGGAATGTCCATTGCGTACTGCCAGGAAGCAGAACAGTGTTATCGGCAAGCCGCATCGTGAACTTTCCGGCTCCGTCGAGGCCGGTCGGTTGCGAGGGCGGTGTGTAGGGCAGTCCATTCAACGTGGGAGAGGTCCCGCCAGGAAGCACCAAACCGGGACTGATCGTCCCATTTGCATAGGCGAGCCCGTTTGGATCGGTGACGGTGCCAGTCACCGTGGTGAACTGCGCAAACGAAAGCGCTGGCACAAACAAGAGTGCAAAAAGTCTGAGTAGTTTCATCGTTGAACCTTTGCTTTCAAGACGTCCTCGAGGTTCCTAACTTCCTTGCGCACCTTCTCGAAAACCTTGACTCGTTTCTCCTGATCGGTTTCGAGCTCGAGCAGTTCGATAAGTTCCACGTAACCGAGAATGCGTTGCAGGCGGTTGTTCACAAGGTGCAAAAGCTTGGCCGATATCATGTGTGCTCATTCCCATAACCAAAGAAACGCAATCAAACCGATCACACCGAGCACCGCCAGAGTCGAGATCCCCGTTGTGGTCGCGTCGACGGTACTGCTGTCAATTGACGAAGGATCCACCGTTGACAAATCGGGGCTTACATCGGTTGCAGGACTCGACCCTGAAAGCTGTGCGAGTGTGGTCGACACGTCCACACCGAGCGCGCTCGCGACGTAACCGGCATAGGTGTAAGCGTTGCCCTGGCTGTCCGACGTCGGTGCCGATTGCCCTAAGTACTTGGCGGTGATATCGAGAATCGAGTACCCGGGATAGCTGACAACGTACTTTTGCAGTTGTGTGTAAAGGGCCTGAAAGCCTGTACCTGGATCGGGGAAGATGGCGAACCCGCCGGAGTCGGCGCCGATCGCGCCGGGCTGTCCTGCAAACTTCAGATTGCCGGGGTTGTTGTTGCGCTGTGCGCGGTTGCCGGCGGTATTGAATCCTTCAAACTGCGCGATCGCTTGCGCCCAAGTCGAGATGAAATCGAAGTTCATGCAATTTCGGAATCCTCGTCTACTTCGACTTCGGGCAATTCGTCTTCGTCGATCTCTTCCAGTTCTTCAATCACCCGGTGTTCTTTTTCCGCCGAACGAAAGTAATCACACGATGCCAGGTGTTCCCGCTTATACGTCTCGACTTCCTGTTCAGTCGTTCCCCAAAAAATGTGGGTGACTTTGATCGTGTCATCCCCGCCGTCGATGATGTCGATCTCGAGCTTGTAAGCCATCACTGCACCGCCGGCGGATTCTGTGATGTGAGTTGCTGCGCATTCGGGGCTGCTGCCGGGGCGAGGTCTGCGACTTCCACACGCAAGCCCGGAAAGAATCCAAAGAACTGGTAGAGCAGTCCGTTTGCTGCCCACCCACCAACCCCGGCAATCGTGGTTGCGGTGAATTGAAAGCCCAAGGCCTGAGCTTTCGCCGTAACCGTGTGCACGATGAATCCGTATGCGAGAGTAGAAAAGAATGCGCGCGTGATCAGGTTTACTGCGTGAAGGCGGATCCACTGCCGAATGCCGGTGACGCCATTCGTTTTCGAAATCACCGAGTTTTGTGCCTGTCCCAAAACGAAGATCACCCATCCGAGTGCAAACACGATCGCGTTCATCACTTCCATGGTGTTCATCGTTCAAGCCGTTTCAGTTCTTCCCGTAAGATCCGGATTCGTGCTTCTGCCGACTTTTTCAAAAACCAGCTTTCGATGCTGTCTAAGATCCGTTCGAGGTATGCGAGCTCGTGCCGCATCTCCTCCGCTGTCATCGTCCGAGTAGTCCACTGCGCAAGAAAATCTCTGCCAGCACCCAAGCGGCAAGCCCGATACTCATCAGATTGAACCGGCTGCCCCCTGGCGGTGGCGAGAAAAAGCACGAAAGCACGAAGAACACAAACGCGAACACAAGCAAGATCGTCGCTAGCATGCGTTGATCTCCTTCATGGGGATTGAACAAAAGTCACGATGCCGGCCGCGGATCCGCCGGCGCCGGTGGTCGTCAGACATAAAGCGTTTCCTGTCGGTACTTTCATCACATAGCCCACACCGACCGAATAGCTGATCGGTTGACTCGCGGTAACTCCCATTGCGCCGGTGAGGTTCGTCGTTCCCGTGCCGCAATTCGTTCCCGTCCCGTACACCCACTGCAACGTGCCTGCGGTTGCGATCTGGGACATTTGGTAGCCGCACACATAGATCGAATCGATGGTGATGGCTGCGATCTGCTGTGTGGTCGACGCGGCCGCGGCAACAATCGGTACACTCTGCTTCGGCAACGATCCGGTTTGGCAAGGATCGTTTGCGGCGTGGTTCGATAGTCCTGGCGTGGCAAAGACATACTCACCGGTGAACGTGTTCGCACTGCCACCGGGCGAAGTGAAGGCAACCGTCGCGAAAGGACACGCGGTATCGGGAACCTGAAATGCCTGGCCGGTTGCGCTGTTAGGCAACGTGATATTGAGCGGAATCGTTCCGGCTGTTGAGAACGTGTTGCCGAACCCGGTCACCGTCGAGCAAGTGATGGTGAGAGTTCCGCCGGCAACCGCGCTTGCGTATTTAAAAAAGTAGGTGCCTGCGCTTGAACCGAACGGAGTCTGCAGAGTGTCGGTCTGGTTCACCGTCGCATCGGCGCCGTTGAATTCCACCTTATCGATCTGGCCGGCAAGATACGATCCGTTGTCTTCGTTGAACGTAGCCCATGCACCGCTATAAGACAGTGTGAAGGTTGCCGTGTTCGGGGAACACGTGACAACGATTTGCGCCTTGGGATAGTAGCCGGTTCCCTTCAGAGTTCCGGAAGTGAAGAGATTACCGGCGCCCGAGGGCTCGAGTACGTCTGAGATCTGCACCACGTTGCCCGAGCGATCGATGCCATTGATCACCGCTTGAAACTTGGTCGAGCCGGTGACCGCGGTAAAACTCGCGTAGTGCTGCGTCTGTCCTAGATTCTGAATCGCGAAAGTCTGCGCGGATCCGGTACATGTGGCGTTGGTTGCAAGCGTCTGCTGTTCGGTTTGGGGCGCAACGAAGCCGATGAACTGCGCGTGCGTGACGCTCGCGGCGAACAGAATCAGACTGAGGAAAATCTTTCGCATGCTCCCGTGCCTAAATGAAAATGTTCTCGTCTTCGAGTTCGCGCGGATAGAAGTAACCGCACAACCGCGCGCCGGCGAGTTGCCCGGCGGGTGTGATTCCACCACTCGGACCGGCCGGGTTATTGAAAATCGTGACCGCAATGATCTGGTTTTCAAAGATGCGGAATCCGGAAATTCCTACCGGTTGTGCCGGTGAACCGAGCGACGCCGGAATTGCCTGATAGCTGTTGGCACCTGGCGGAGTTCCCTGGTCGACCAAGATTCTCCACAGCACGTCTCCGCTGCCTTCGGTCCATCCACCACCTACGAAGTTGCAGGCAACTTTGTTGATGATTCCGTTGCGACCGGCAGGAACCGGAAAGGTGAGGATGGTTGCTTCCGCTCCGATCGCGGGCAGTGTCGCGTAAGCGATCTGATCGATGTTTTCCCAATTGATTGGCGGATAAATCCACAATGGCAGTCCGTCGCTCGCGCCCGCGGCCGGCTGCGGATAGGGATTGGCGAAATCGTGGATGCGATCGGGTTCCCCGAGTCCCTGAAGGCCAAACCGTCGTTTATAGGCTCTGCGCGTCGTCATCTATCCGCCGTAGTTAGAAACCACACCACCGGGGTAATCGGGTTGTCCTGCAACCGGTTGATTGAAGCGCAACACGACACCGTAGAAAACCACTTGAATGTTGTTGGTCGCGTTTTCCATGTTTTGTGCGACCACAAGAATCTGTGAATCGGGTTGATCGAACGGGTACGGTTCGCGGAGAAACATCGGGGCTTTCGCACCGCCGGCAAGATTCGCCAGCAGTACTCCGCGATCGGCGAAGCGTTGCTCTTTCACCGTGTCATAGAACTGCGCGCGGAAACCTCCGAGCGCGGTATTCACCGAGGCCGATGCGGTGATTGCGAGCAGTGTGAAATCTCGCTGCAGGTTGATGCGCACGCGGTCGCTACCGCGGGAACCGAGTACGAAGGTTGCACACTCCCACATGGGCGCGTGGTCAACAAGTTCGCCGATTGGGGGATGTTTTTCCCCCAACCGGTAGACTTGCATCTGCGGGCGTCCCAATGGCAGCATTCGCGCCAGCGGATGAGTCGGTGTTTGTGCTAACGAGTACGGATGTTGCATTTCGCTCTCTTAGCTCCCTACCCGTGGCCGTGGCCACAACTTGTATCCAGAAAGCACGATCTGGACCGTGTTGGTTGACCCACTCGTGTCGGTGAAGAGGAACGAATAGGAACGATTGGCCGGCAGGATGTAAGGCACCGCGAGCGGGAATGCTGCGGTTGCTAGTGCTGTGCCCGCCCAATTGTCGATGTTGATTCCGTTGAAGCTGGTCGAACCTGCGACGGCGCTGGCAGTCGTACCAATGAAGGCGCGGCCGGTTCCGGCTTCGGTCATGAGCACTTTCAAAAGGTTTGACGTGCGCGAGGCTTTCACCCACCACCATTCAAAATCGGCATCGGAAAGAATCTGCACGCTGAACGGCTGTTGCACCGCGCTCGCCGTCACGGTGGCATCGAGAACGTATTCAAAAAACTGCCGTTCAAACTGATCGTCCGCCGGCTGCGGGTTCATGTGCTGAGAAGCTGGCATTGCTTGTGTCGACAAGTGGCACCCTCCTTTCTTCCCGCCGTTTTTAAGACGAGAGAATCGATTGGAGTCCCGAGCGGGCTCGCCGCTCGAGCTCCCGCAAGATGGTTCTGCGGCGAGCCCGCGTCGTTATTACAGAATCGCGCGAGCGAGAACACCCTCGAGGTACACGTGCGCGTTGATGCCGGTACCGACAAAGATGGTCGCAGGCGATGCCGCCAACGTCGTGAACGCGCTCGAGCCGGTGATGGTGGGATCGAGCACAACCGTAAAATTCTGGTTCTGTTCGATCACAACCCCCATGAGCGGTTCCATCGGGTCGAGCCCGGGAATCTGCGGCATGGGATCGGTGATCGTGGCAACGTTCTGCGCTGAAGGCCAACCGTTCGCACCGCTCGACCCGAGAGTCGCGGCTGTGGGACTGACACCGTTCCAGAAACCGCCGGCGCCCGCCGGACACTTCGAACCGAGTGCGGTCCAATAGTCCTTTCCGGACACAAAGAACTGCACTAGGGTTTGCCCGATGAAGGAATTCAAGTCCTGCGGTCCAACATCGGAACGAAGTACCAGCGCTACCGCTTTCACGAGATGCTTTTTCGGTGCATCCAATTGCCCGGCTTGCACGAGGTTGGTGTGATAGACCGTCTTCGTGAAGGCCGATCCGCCCGAAGGCGTATAGGATGTGCCGATTGGCAGTGCGAACAAGTTCTGCTTCGTGACCGCGGTCGCAACCGCAACACCGTAGAAGTCGTAAATCGGCTGCACGATGTATTCGAGCTGACCGGCCACGATCGGGTTTTTCCGAAGCATCTTGAGTTTCGGCCGCCCGACTTCGATTTCCTGGATCTGCTCGAGGTGCGCGAAGCGTGACTTGTAGCGTGGGATAAAATTCGTTTTGACCATTCTGTTTCGCCTCCTTTCTGGTCAGAATCGATGGCGACTAAGCGGGTGGACTAGATCAACTCTTCCGGAGAAAACTAGTCCACCTACCTAGTAGTTGCCCGCGTACCGCGAGCGAAAGCGGTGAAAGCCGAGCCCTTTCAGGCTTGCGGCTGCTGCTGCGGGGTGTACACCGGCAGGTAATGCCATAGCCGGCGCTCCACCTGGCCCGGGGAAAAAGATTGACCCGGCGCCGCGGTTCCACGCCATTCCCGGTGCTGCTGCACGCAAGTACTGATCGGAAGAAGTCGGAATGCTGAACCAAGACGGCTGATACAGACCGAGGCCGATCGATTGCGCGACGCCCAATTGATGCAGCGCTTTGATAATCGTGGCCGTCAATCCGCCCTTGAGCAGTTCTTCGCCGGCTTTTGCGGAAAGCATCTTCCCGCCAAAACCGAGCGCTACCGCTGCCCCGCCTGTCGCTGCTACTCCCGCCCATCCAGTAAGGGTTGAAAGCATTCCGGAAAGGTAGAGCGCAGCGAGTGCGCCGGCTGCGTTATAGCCGGCATCGACCACAACACCGCTCGAGAGTCCGAACGGATTGCGCCGATAGTGGTGGCGATGGTGCTTTTTCTTGTAGTGTTTCGCCATTACGGTTTGTCTCCTTTCCAACCCGTCCCCCGTGAAAAAACTTCGCGGGGTGTAACTCGACGGGTTAAAGATGCGAACTTCGGGCACGGAACTAGTCCTCGACTTCTTCGAGGTCGGCAATGTTCGCCGTGATCACCGATTCAACTTCGACCGCGTGGCCGTCTGGTTCCGCGGTGATATCCACAAGATCGGAATCGTCGTGGAATTTCTCGATCGTGCCGGTAAGCTGATGCGACCGGTCATGGGTTCCTAAAAACTTCACCCTTTGACCGACCGTGAAATGTTTTTTCGTGTCTGCCATTGGTTTCTATCCTCCGAACTGAAATTTTCCGCCGACGAAGTACGCGCGCATGCTGCCGGGGTTGCTGTCATCGATCACGAGTGCCATGTGCGTCGCGTCGCTCGGATCCACACCACAGGAGATTTTTCCGAATCCTCCCTGTGCGCCTCCGAGCATGACTTGCAGCGTGATGATCGGATGGAGCACTCCGTAAATCTTCCCTTCCCTATCCTTCAACATGTCCCGCACTCGGTCTCCGACGACGGGGCAACCGGTGAGTAGTTGCGGGATCCGCGGCGCGACTTCGGTCGCGGTCTTTGGCATCCATCGCGGATCGGGAATCTTGGGAAGCGGTGTCAGACCGAACGGCAACAAGAGATCGTGCCTGTCGGCGGAAATCGCAATCTGTGGCGCGTTCTTATTGGTGAGCCAATCGAGCGTGACCGAAGACCACAAAATCAATTGCTCTTTCGAAAAGGGCGCCATGGGTGTGCCGGCGAGTTGCTTCGCTTGCTCCGCGTTCGCATAGCGCGGGCGCGCCTGGCTGAGCCCTTTCAGATCGCGCTGGCCTTCGAACAAAACCGAAGTGAGCCGGCCGACCACGGTGTAACGGCGATCGCGAATCAATTCGTCCTGAATCTTCATGCGATCGGCAAGACGAAACGTCGTCTTGCTTCTCATCACTGCCGTTTGTGTTGCTGTCGCCAAATTCTTTCTCCTTAAAACGTTTTCAAAGGGGCCGGTCCCATGGGAGAGGGCCTGTCCGGCATCTCTGGCGGGACCGCCCCTCTGCTCACCGGAAGCCGGTGCGCGGTTCCGGCAAGGTCAATTGACTATCCCTTCCCGTCTCACTTCGTACGCTCCACCTTCAAGCAAAAGTCGTTTGTGCCGGCTGTCGAATAACAGCGTCGGCCGTTCTCCCGTCTCTTCCCCGAATTCGTGACGCCATTCGTCAACGTCGGGTTGCGGGACGTGTTCCTTGCGCTGCTTGTAATCGATGCGCCGGGCTTCCCCCAATTCAAAGACGCCGGCGCCCCGATCGTGCGCACCAAAACCGGAAAGCGAAGTGGTTAGGTCCTGATCACCGTCGACAAACCAAAGTTGTCGCGCGGAATCGTCAGAAACCAGAATCGGGAAAGGTTTTGCAAATGTGATCGATTGCACCTGTCCGCCGGCGCGCGGTTTCACGTAGAGCGCGAGCAGTTCACCGAGTTGCGCGTAATCGCCGGCCGGCATGTGCGGCTCGATCGTCGTTGTCTCCCATTCGACAGGGCGCCCGGTGAAATCTTCACGGATGCCCGCGGCGTCTGGATTCTGCCGGCGGATGGCTTTTTTCTGACGTGATCTCGGTCGACGGGTCCACGGATGAAACACACCGTTTTCGTAAGTTCCGAGTTCCACGTTCTTGCGTTTCTTTTTCAGCAACCCGGGAAGACTGGTCCCAATACTCGCGACGTCGAGCAGTGCACCGATGCCGGGATTTTGTCCTGGCGCAATTCCACCTTCGTCGATCCAGTCGTATTTGTGCTTCGAAGCTCGATCGCGTGTCACACGCACCAAGCCGGCAACCCGTTTCTGCTTCTGTGTGCGGATCAAACCTGGCGCCTGATAGCTGACACCCGCGGCGCGCGCGCGCAAAGAACTGAAGCGGTCGGGGTTCACGGGATTCTGCCGCGGCGTGCGGATCACAATCGTTGCGCCCGGGGGAAGCGAGATTTCGTGTGTGTTGACTTCGCTCGGGTTCGCTCCCATCACTAAAAGTTCGTGCGGGTTCTTCTGCGCTTTCTTTTTCCGTTTGATCGGGTTCGTGCGCGGACTCATCACGATGTGCCGATAACCCTTGTTCGTGAGAGTCGATTTGATCCACGCGCCTTTTGTTTTCTTCTCTTTCGCAACCGCGTCTTTCTTGTCCTTGAATGATCCGTGAAACATGTAGCCATAGCCGGCGCCGGCGTTTTTCCGTTTGCGGCTCATAGAAAGTTATCCATCGCGATCGGAACCGCGAGAAATCCGCGAAATCTCCGTGGTGGGACGTGTTGGGGAAATAGGCTCATAGCATTTCCCTTGCGAGCAGAAGTGCTCCAACCCCTCCAACGATCCACGGCAACCACGTGGTCCAGTCGCTACTTGTACTGGTTTGATCTGAAGTTGGTTGCTGTCCAGATCCAGAGCCGGTATCCGGAATTTCTGGCTGACCGGTCGGTGTGGGTGCTGCATTTCCGGGAACTTGGACGCTGGAGATTGAACTCGCGAGCGGCATCGATCCAGTCACTTGCCAAGCGGCATTGTCGACAATGGACGCGATATCGGAAGGCGCGTTGTAACCCATCCCGTTTGAAACTTGAATTGTTAGTTTCACGTTCACGGTATTGTTGAGAAGGAAGCGGTAAGCTGAGGACGAAACAGTCCGGACCGCAAGTCCCTCCCCTGAAAGAATCGAACTCACTTGTCCGATAATTTGCGTTGCGCCTTGCGTTCCATGCGGTACCCATGTGCCGGTGTAAGTAACAACCGACTGATCTGGAACGATGTCACCGAGAAAACCAAGAAATGAAGCGGCCACACCGGCGAGGCCGTGAAGCTTTTGCCCTCCCTGCTGCGTGAATGGTTGCGCCTGTCCCATTCCCCGCAAGCGGTGCGGTCCGAACGGTCCGCGCGGCATGCTCACACCGCTGAGCCCTGCGGCCGCGGCGAAAGGATTCGTTGTCCCGTAGGGGCGATATCCGGTGCGGTAAAGCGATTTGTCGTAGGCGACGTGACTCACCGGCGTCGTCTCCCTCCTGGCGCGGCAAGTAACAACAGCGCGGCCGCGCCTGCAGCGATCAGCAACCACGATGAACTTCCCGAAAAGATCGAACTCAATCCGGTGATCGGTACCGCAACCCGCGGCGCCGGTCCGGGCGCAAGTGTTGGCGGTGTGGTTGTGGCTGGCAGATTTAATTGAAAGGTCGGACTGCTCGTTGGAGTCGCCGGGGTCGACGTCGGCGCATTCATCGTCGGATAGCCTTGCGCGGCTGCTGCAGTCGGGGAAATCGGTCCGTAGTAGAGGTATTGATCACCCGTCGCCGGCGGTGTGGTGTCGATGGCTGTCTGTAAACCGGGATCGTAGATATCGGGGATGTCTTGACCGAGCCCGTAGCGGTACGCGCGCACAAGATTTCTCATCGCATCACCAACCAAACCGCGGCACCGATTAATAGCAATGGCATCAAACTGGACCCGCCAACGGTCATTGAACTGAGTGCGCTTGTCAGTCCGGTGCTCGAACTCGCCGGCGGGGTGAAATCGAGTGTGTAGGCTCCGCGGTTTGAAGTTCCGTAACTCGATCCGGATACTTTCGGGATCTCTGCGACATAGGGGCCTTGTGTGCTTCCGGATGCGCCCTGGAGTGCGGCAAGGACTCCGTTTGGCCCAGTAATGCCCGGTTCAAGCTGGTAACACGCGACACAACAGCCGGCGCCGATCGAACCGACACACGGTTGCTGCCCGGGATTTTCCACCGGGCAACTCATTCCGTTCGAGCATCCGTTGCGCCCGGGTTGGATCTGCGGACCCACCACAGTCCAGTACCCGGGCATTACACCTTGCTCGATCGCGTTCGCTGCATCGGTCGCAGAGATCTGACCGGCTTTGTAGGCTTGCCAAACTTGTTTCAGGTCGGAATCGAAACCGCTCACCGCGATATTTACCGCGGAGTTTTCGTTTTTCGCTTGCTTCGCTCTCAGTTCATGGCCGGCGAGGAGTCCACCGATTAAACCGACCACGAGGCCGACACCGGCACCGATCGGGCCGGCAAAGGAACCCGCGGCCGTCGCGGATGCAATCGCACTCGCACTCGCTGCGGCGATCGGCGCCGATGCGGCAACGATTGCGCCCGGGGTGGCACCGAGGCCGGCGAGCTCGTGATAACTGAGTTCTCGAAACGGAGTCTTCGGCGCGAGCGTGACTTTGCTCGGCCGGCGATCGCGCACAATGACCGGGCCACACAGATGCGGAGAAAACTGGTACATCGGGGTTTCTGGCGCGATTACTCGAGGCGCGGCGCTCACCGTTTCCCCCTGGTCATCATCACCAACGCAAACGCGGCGGCACCGAGTGCAACCCACTGGTTTGAAATGTTGGGAATGATGGTCGACTCCGATAGCCAATCCGCGAAGCTTGTTCCCGTCGTTGTGGTTCCCGGTGTGAGCCCTGGGACTATCTGTCCTTGGCTCGGCAAGAAATCTGCGGCGGTCGCGTTCACTGCCGGCGCCGGCGTGGGCGCGACCGCGGGCGCGGAATACGGTGTCACGTAGATCGGGCCAGGGCTCTGAAACTGCGGGGGCTGTGCGACTACGTTGGTTGCTCCCGATCCGCCCGAAGGAATTGTTGCGAGCGGCGGGTACATATTGAAATCGTAGGGATAGAGCGGACGCGGGATGGGCCGCGGCATCGGTACCGGCCGGCGCAGTGCGATCGAGTTGCCCGGCATGAGTCCACTCGGCGCGGCACCGAGCGCGCGATAGTTTCCTGGCGCTTCTGCGAAGCCGGCGGAAACTCCGTCCTCGGTTCCGAAAATTACGTTCTGACCGCCGGAAGCATTTGGTCGAGGCCGCATCTCAGACGGCGAGCGGTAGACGTAATCCTCCGAGTGCGTCTGTCCTCCCTCGAATGCGGTACCGCCCCACTCTTTTGCCCACGGTCCGCGTGAGCTCCCCTGTCCGGGCAGGATGGAATGTCCCGACGGTCGTTTCTGTGGGCCGTCTGAAATTTCACTTCCGCCCGCCGGCCATCCGCCTTGGCCGCGGTCCCACGATTGTGTGGAATCCGGGCCGATGAATCCGTGATACTGCCCACCTTCCGGACCGCCGGGAATTCGCAACCGCCAACCGCTCCACGCAAAATCGGGTGCTGAGCGATAGCCGTGGAATCCTGGCATGCGTACCCGGCTCATGCTTCACCTACTTGGTCGAAAAAATAGGCGAGTGCGGCAAAGTCATCGACGGGAAGTTGCTCAAGGAAAAACCCGCATTCAAACGCACGCAGGAGCAGGTACTTGATGTGATCGGGCGGAAGTCCCTTCGTCTCGTGGCCGTAAACCGTCGTGTTCATCGGCGCCCCATTGCGAGAAGCACAACCCCGCCGATCAAAAGCCATGGCAACCATGAGCCGCTCGTCGTGAGTCCCACTTGGCTCGTGTACCCGGGATAGCCGGCTTGTGGTCCCGCGTAACCGGGAGTGAGAGGAGAGGCGAAACTCGAGTACGGTCCGGTGGCAACAACCGACGTCGGGGTTTGAAACTTGATTGGTTGTCCGGAAGATGCGGCGATGAGGGCAGGTGTTTCTTGAAGTCCAGTCTGTAGGATCGAGCCCCAATCAATTGAGCCATCGTCCTGCCCGAGTGTTACGACACCGGCGAGGCCTGAGAACTTGGATCTGGATCCGCACCCACAGCGACCGCCACAATGACAACCGCTGAGATCTTGATAACTCGAATCCGTCAGACTCCACACCCGTTTCCGGAAATACACCGGCGGTTCGACACCGAACTGCGCACCGTAGCGCGCGGCGTCCATCGCGTACCACTGTCCGGATCCTGGCGGGTTCTCGGCTTCAAGGTAAACGTGAGAAAACTCGTCCGGTGAGGTCTGGTTTGCGGCGATGGTGGCAAGACGTGCGGGAAAACCGAGTGCAATCACCAGCGCGCCCATGAGCATCGCGATGTCGTCGCAATCGCCGGCGCGAATTTTCAATAGATCCTGTGGGGAATAAAGCTTTTCCTTGGTGACCGGATCCATCGTGTAACGGATGTTGCGCTGTACCCACTGATAAACCGCCTGGAGTTCACCCTGATGATCGAAGGGCGCGACACCGCGCACGATCTCGATCGCAAACCGAACAAAGCTCGCATCCGATACCGCCTGGTCGATAAGCTTCCGCATCACCGCGATGGTTTGCTTGGTTCCTCCGGCGCCGGAGGCAAGGGGTGCGCGATAAGTGAGCCCTGGGTTCGGGGAGACTGCGGCGGAAGATGATCCGATGAAAACGGGATTCAACGATCACACTCGCTTGGGGAAAAAAATTGCTTCGCGCAGTATTCCGTGCCGGAACCGCAAGGGTTTACCGGTGATTCGCACCGCGCGAAGCGGGGAGTCAAAGTTAAGCAGCGAATCGCGTGCAACTCTGACGGAATGTTCTAGTTACAGTCAACCTTAACAGTGCTGCACTAGGTTCAGCACTGGTCCTGCACTGGGGGTGCACGGGGCAGCACTTTTCATTGCGCCGGCTGTGGAAAACCTGTATAAGCGTTTTGAGCGGCCGCCTTCCGTGGGTGCCGGTGCAGAATTCCGTGTCTACTGCTACCGATATCCCCGAAATCGGCAAAACCGTGAAAAAAACCACGGTGACGACCGTCATTCCTTCCGATTCCGTTTCCCAACCAGAAAAACTTGATTTTTGGGACTACACGAAAGGGCTTCCCCCTGAATGGGGCAGTCCTCCCGATCGGCATTTGCTCTATGTCTACCGTGTGACGGCTGAAACTGGTCCTCTACAACCACTTGAGAAGTGCACCCGTATGACGTTGCAAGATAACACTCAAGTGGATGTGCGCAATCGTGAGGAATTCGAATTCGGCTTGTTCGGAAAGTACGGCGGGGGAACGTATTTACTGATTCTGAAACGGGGTGCGGAACGGGCTGCGCAAATTAGGGTGCGCTTCGACGGACCACCGAAAAACACTCAACCAGGCATCCTGGCCGACGCTTCGGCGCAAGCGAACCCGAGTCAGACTGGCGATGCGAAAAGCGATGTTGCGATCAGTGCAATGAATCTAGTCGGAAACCGCGATGCCGAAGCGGTGAACGTCGCTATCAGCGCGTTGCGGGGTGCCTCCGACGTCGTACAGCGTTTCAGCAAGGAGAACGGCAACGGCGGAAGCATGAACGACATGCTCATGCAGGCGATGATTCAACGGCTGCTCGCACCGCAACCGGATCCGATCGAAGCTCTGGGCAAAGTGATTGCTGTGTTTCAAAGTATTAACGGGGTCTTGAATCCGGCTGCGTCTCAGAACCCTACCCTGGCAAAGATTTTGGATACTGCGGTCGACCGGATGATGAATCCTCTACCGAGCGGGCCGGCGACGTCGACCGGCGCCGAACTTGTGCGGCAACTTCCGCAGATTGGCGGATACGTCGCGGAAGCAATTCGGGAATGGCGTGTAGGCACCGAAGCGCAACTGCAGACCGCGCACATCATGGCGTCACAGCGCCCCGCACTCCCACCGGGAAATGGAACCGGGCAACCGGCGCCAGGTCAACCCGGACGTTCGATTACACAAGCCACACAAATTTCTGCGCCGGCCGCGGCTCCATCTTCGGCACCCGCGCCGGGAGCGTTACCGATGGGTGCACCGTCTCTGGAATTCATCGAGTCGAAAATTGTTGAGATTTTACAGCGCGACATTCCAACCGCGGAAGCCGCCGACGAAGTGCTTTCGTTCCTCGATCTGATGGCGCCTTCGATGGTCGAGCAGCTCGCGCAACTCAACGAAACGCAACTCATGCAGGTTTTTCAGTCGCGGCCGACCTTGCGCCAGTATCACGATCTGGCGCGGCTGCAAGAATTTGTGCGGGCGTTCCTGAAGTACGCGAAACCGGAACCCGCCCCGAGTGTTGATACAGCGTCCAAACCTAACTAGCGAATCAGTCGCGGAAAGGATCGGGGAAAAGCCAGAGCGGGAAAGCCGGCGGTTCTGTTTTGGCCGCCGGGTTCTCAACCCGGCCGATCCGAAGACCCGAATGTTACTCACTGAGCAGAGAGACAAGAAAATCATGTGTGTGGACTGCCGACAGGAATTCGTTTGGACGGCGGATGAACAGAAATTTTATGCAGACAAGGGGTTCACCAACGAACCCAAGCGTTGCCGAGACTGCCGCAGCGCAAAAAAGATTGCCGGCGGTGGTGCTCGAGACAACTCTCGAAACGGCGCCCGCGCATCCCGCAGCCGGTGATTGTGCGTGCTCTCGCATTCGCCTGGCGTCGCAGGTGCTTCGCGAACTGCTGCTGAAAGATGAACTCGCGTTCGGCAAAACCCTTGTGATCGGTGTCGTAGCAACCCGGCTCGATGAGATGCAAGCCGAGCTCGAGCAACTCGCCGGCATGCAACGGTTGTTTGAAACCTGGATTCAGGATTGAGCAAGTTCTTTCAAAGGATCCACGATTTTTTAGACCGCAAGTATCCGAAAAGAGGTTCTATGACGTTTCTCAAAAAGCTCGGTTCCGCACTCGCGCAAGGCATCGCGCTCGCTACCGGCATGTGGCCGTTGGTTTCAAAGTTCTTCGGCGCCGGCACTGCGGCATCACAAACCGCGAACACGGTGGTAAACGATCTCACCGCGATCGGGCAAGTGGTGGTTCAAGCTGAGGCAATGTTTCAGGGGACGGGCACGGGGCCTTCTAAGTTGGCCGCGGCGACACCGCTGGTTGCCAACATCATCAAAACTTCGGAACTCGTGGCCGGTCACAAGATTTCGAACGAAGCAGCGTTCACGGCTGCATGTCAGGCGATCACGTCGGACGTTGCGAACCTGCTGAACTCGCTCGATTCGAACACCGTGCAAACCAGTGGGAAACCGTTGCAGGTTCCGCCGGTCGACACATCCACACGGACAGCGCTTGCGGCGGCTGCACCCACTCAGGCGTAAGCGTGAGTCAGTATCCGCCAATTCGCATTCTCATCGAATTGCTCGAACAATCGAAACTTTTCGATGAACGGATTGAAAATGATTCTATTTGGATTTCGGGCACGCGGAACGGTGTGGCTTTTACCTGTCAGTTCAACATCGACAATGCGCGAGGGCTACACGATCAAATGTGGAATTACTTGGGGCTGAACAATGGTCGAACCACTGAAACCAGAAACCCTGGCGGATCTTAAACGCTACATCCTTGCGACGAAGGGTGTTCTAGGTGCGATGCACCTTGAAACCATCGAATCGAAATGTCCGTGCGAAATCTGCGCGTGCATCCGCATCGCGATTTCGAACGAAAACGCGCCACGCGCATGAGTGAACCGGTCGAAATCTATCGGGATGTGCAGATCGATGAACTGATAGGCGAGTTGCGCGTTTTGCAAGGCGAGCTCTGCGAACTCCGGTGGACTCTCTACAACGGTTCGAGGTCGAATGCGGGTGAGCTTAATCATCTAAGTTCGACTGTCGCAAGTTCTGTTTCTGAACTCAATCGAACGATTCGGCAAACGTTCGTGCCGTGGTATCTGCGTCTGTGGTATGCCCTGCGAGGAATGCCTCAGAGTTTTCAGTTACGAATGGCTGCGAAGCGGGCGAAAGCGCAAGAAGCGATGCGGAAGAAGCAAGTCATTGAAAATGCACAACGCATGCAAGCCGGAGGATTCCACCGATTCCGGAGTCGCTACCAGTGACACTGCTCGAAGCTCTGGCCGATTCGATTCAACGTTTCGAGGGCTGGATTCCGCCCGGGATGGATCCGAAGTCTCCGCTAGGTTCAACGTCCTGGCGAAATAGGAATCCTGGGAATCTAAGGCCGATTCCCGGTTTGATCGTTCCCACCGATTCCCGCGGTTATCGGGTGTTCCCTTCCCTGGCCGACGGCTGGACCGCGCTCACTAACGACATCAAAGCGAAGTTTGCGGGCTCGCACAATCTCACCGACGATTCAACCCTGCGCCAGTTCTTCGATATCTACGCGCCGTCGGATGATGACAACGATCCGAACAAGTACGCGCGCCAGGTCGCAACGTGGCTGTCTCGAGATCTCGCCGTAACCATCGCGCCGGAAACCACACTTGGTTATCTGAAACAAGTCGGGGGCTGGCGGTGAAAGGCATCTGGTTCTGTATCGGTCTATCAGCGGGGATGTGCCTTTGCGCGCTGATTCACCTGGCGATCTACGGATGAGTTTCACTCAGTAGCAAGCGCCGCATGTTGGCAATGCGGTTCGGTGTGATCGGGTGATCGGTCGTTAACTGGCGAAACAAACCTGTGAGTCCAGTCGAGGTATCTCCGGAATACATTTCCAGTCTTCCGAATGCGCCGGCCGCGGCATAGGGCGAGTAACCCGCCTGGCGAGCAAGCCAGTAGCCGATTTCGTCCGCACGTTGTTCACAGATCACCTGATTGGTGCGCGTCACTTGTGTGCGCTGTCTGCAAGCTTCGTCCACCGTGTGTCCGAGTTCGTGGGCAATGATGAAAGCTAGTTCGTCTTCTTCGCCCATGAACCGAATGAACTCGTTTGGAATACACACGAGGGCGACTCGATTCCCGCTGGTTGGATCACTGCCGAAAGTGGGTGCTGCAAATGCGTTGATCACGTTGGAACTTGTGACCGCGATCACAACTCTGACGTTGGGATAACTCGATTTGAAAACTGGCAAAAGACGTTCGGTACTGCGCACGAAAATGGGATCGGCGAGGGTGTCACCCTCTGGCAATGCATTGCCTTCATTGTCGGTAGCGACCGGATTCGATGCAAAGGAATCAATGCGCGCCATCGGTGCGGCGCTGCATGTTTTCCCGATCGCGCCCACGAATGCCTTGTTATCGGTTTGTGCTGCCAGGGGAACGGTGAGAGTGAGAAAAAGCAGAAGCGACTTCATGGCGTGAGGATTTTAGGCGCGTGAAGCGATCACGGCAAGCGCAAGTGTAACCACCACGTTCGTAACCGCTTGCCTGTGGATGCAAAGAATGTGTGTGGAAAAAGAGGCCATGACCTTTCGTAACTAGCGGCTTTTCAACGTCTAAGCATTGCCCCTTGACTTCGAAAAATTACGCTTTATTATGCTTTTCATGACAGCGAAAGCATTTCCGAAGGTTCTGCCCGCGTTTTCGATCCGTTGGGACGAATCCGAGTCAAGAATGATTTTGGAGATCCGTAGAAAGACCGGCGTCAAAGCGATCGCAGAAATCGTTCGAATGGCTGTAAAAGCTCTGGCCGAAAAGAACGGCATCGAAGTCTAGTTTTCGTATGAACTTCGCCTCTCCATCCCGCGAATTACTGCAAGGTCCGATAATTCCGCGTCTTGGTATTATGTCAAGTTCGCGCCCGCGAACTTTCGTTCTGCTTCCGGTCCAGCCCGATAAGCAGAGGCTTTTCCGAAGCATCTTCCAGCCATACCGCGAACCCCAGAAACCCAAGTTTCTCATGTCCCGCACCACTGACAAAAAGTACTCAACTGTTCCATTTTCAGAACAAATTTTAGTTCTGGCCGATGAGTCAAAAAATCTGCTCGAGACTCCCGTTCCGGTTCCGCCGGGCGTGCGGGAGAGGGTATTGCCGCGTCTGCGCTGTCTCCAACTGGTGTTGGAGCGCTGTCCCAAACGTGTCGTTATCTGTGAAGGCTATTCGACTACCTACTACGTTGAAAAGTTGGTTTGCGGGCATGAACTCATCACTTATCCCCAAGCCCATTCCCTGACTGCTCGGCGCCGCAACTGTGTGGAATGCGTGAGACTGCAGTCCTCCCTCCATCCGGGCGCGCCAGTCGTCTCGGTCGCGGGCGGAACCGCTGAGGGGGCTTCGCGGAGTGTTGCGGTTCCGCCTTTTGAATTGCCAGAGAAAAAACCTAGCGGGTCTGTTCACTCTGCCACGGAAACGGAGGTGATCACTCGTGAGTCTCAATTGGGGTAATCCTCTAGAACACACCGAAGCTTTCAAACGTGCGTGGAGTGAGTATCAGGAAACGCATCCCGAAGATCTGCGGCCGTTCTATGAACTCGACTCCGTACCGCGCACGGCAGTCCTCGCGCGGCAACTCGAGATCTATCGCGAACTGGTTTCCTAGCGGTGGGGCTTCATCGTTGTTCAATCCAAAAAGAAAGGCAAACGTTTCAGTATGGATCACTCAGAACCGACTCGAATCCCCGCCGGGCTGAATTGGGTTTCGAGTCGGGACTGAGGTTCGTCCTGGGCGCGACTTTGTGTGGTTCTACTCATTCTCCCATGACAGCCGAAGAAATCCGCGAATTGGTAACGGAGATGAAAGTTTCGAAAACGGTTATGCGAAATCCAGCACCGTTGCGGGATATTTTGCTCGCTGAGATCGCAGCGCAGCTAGCCGAACTGAATTTCTTTTTACGCACTTATCCGATCGACGTGAGGAAGGTCGACGACGAATGACCACCTACATCGGCATGCGGCACGACGGGCGCGCGATCGTGAGTGTGGTCGATGATCGCACTCGCTGTGCTTCCATGCTCGATCCTGGCTATCGGCACGTCACCAGGTCACCGAACGGTTTTGATTGGGGATACACCGGCGCCGCTCCGTCACAACTCGCATTCGCGATTCTTTTAGACCACTACGGTGCACCTGGGCCGGCGTTGCTGTTCTATCAGGATTTCAAGGAAACCGTAGTCGCGTTGTGGAATGCCGACCGGTGGGAACTCACCACCGCGGAAATCGAATCGGCACTGGCAAAAATCCGCATCCTGCGCTCACGCGCCACGAAGGAACTTGCATGGAAACAATCCACCTAGAGTTAGACGCAGACGAAGCAGGAATCCTGATCTATGCACTTGGGCGCTGTTACACGGTTCCCGAGGCCTGGCCGTTAGCACAAAGGGTGATGAAACTCGTCTCACACCCGATGCTGCCAACGGGCGCCGCATCACCACCGCCGCCGGCTGTGGGGGGATCCACGCCGGCCGCGGTTGCGGCGCCGGCAGAAACGAAGAACGGCACGGGCGAGCTCGCGATTACTCCGATCGAGGTCGAGCAATCGGCCGACGGCAAAGCGATGGTTGTCACCTACATGATCCGGAGTGGCAGTGTGACGAAAAAGAAAACGGTTCGCTCCTGGGATCCAACGTTGTTCTCTTCCCTGCTCGCAAGCAAAGGTGAACCGACCACATTCATTGTCAAAGAGTCGAAAGGCTTCCTGAACATCGTCGGAGTGAAACGGTGAGTCTTGTTTTGTTCTGTGATCGCTGCGGTAACGAAAGCATTCGCTATCTGACCGATCTTCGATTACCGAGTGGTTGGGAGATCGTTATTGGCACAACTCTTTGCGACGTGTGCGCGCAAGAACTTCATGCATGGTTATCGACCACGGTTCCGCGAGTGGTCAAACCGTGACGTTCCGCCTTTTCCAGTTGCTTGCGCTTTTCACCGCGATTCGTCGCGAGGATCCGGAACTATGGGAAAGGATTCAAGCTTTTGCACGACACAAGTTCTCTCCTAGCGGGAGAAGCGAAAGGCCGGCGGTGACGGAGGGCGAGCCCTTGAATACCGGCATCCGGACCGCCGGCCGGCAAAGAGTGAATTAAGTGGCGCAACACTTCACACGGAACACGGTAGCGGCACAAGCGTGGTGCTCGAAATGTAATCGGCAAACGATGCACCGTGTCGACGATCGCCGGATCGGTCCGTGTCTCGAGTGCATGGCCGAACTCGACCGCAAGCACGAAGCGGCAAAGGACGTTCCGAAAGAAACTCAGAGCAACTTATTCCAGAAGTGAAAGGGGGAGTCACATGGATCACACGTTAGAGGTTCCGAAGTTCGAAGGCGATATCACGAATCGGTGTGCTGTCGCGATGGATAGTAAAGGCACCGTGATGTTGATGAACCCTGGCGCATCGATCGCAATGAGCAAAGAGCAAGCGTTAGTGCATGCGGCTTGGCTCGTCGCAATCGGCGATCGGTCGGAAAACTTCGAAGAGTTCCGCGCGATCCTGAAAGCGGTGCTCGAGGCATGAGCAGAGTCGTTTGGAAGCACACGCTGCCGCACGGATACGATGCGCCGGTTTCAATCGATCTTCCCCGCGGTGCGCGTGTGCTTTCTGTCCAGTTTCAATCCGGCAACCTGGTTCTCTGGGAAGTGCACGAATCTGATCAGGTTCTTCTGACGGAAAAACGTCGCTTTATTGTGACCGGTACCGGAATCGACTTTGCCCATCGAGGCGAAGTCCTGATCCATCGCGCAACTATTCAACTCGCCGGCCTGGTCTTGCACGTTTTCGAGGTCGAACCATGAGCGAACCCGAGTCACACGATTACACGATGGTCACGATCGAGATTCCCGCGGAAGTGTTCGAATTCTTTTCGCGTGCTTCCGGTGGGCAAGGGGAGCAAGCGATTGCAAACGCATTGAAAACCCTGATGGAGATGTTCTCCGTATGAAAGCGAAGTACTTGTATCTGGTTATGGCTTGCTTCGGAGTGCCGCTCATCCATGCCGGTGGCAGACTTTACGAACATAGTTACGGTTGGTCGATGGTGCTTACTTTCGCCGGTTCTATGCTGGTTGGTTGGATTGCAGGAAGGGCTGAATGACCGGTCAACCGTTTCATTTCTCCGTGCCCCTTCTCCCGCCATCGGTGAATCACTACAAGCAACCGAAACGGGGTGGTGGGTGGTACCGGGCGCGGGAAGCGGTTGCGTTTGTGGATGCGGTCTGTATCTGTTCCGGCAAATGCAAAGTGACGGGAAACTTCTATGGACTCGAGCTCTGGTTTTTCCTGGGACCTTCGAAACGCAATCTTTCCTCAAATGACGTCGACAACTTTCAAAAAGTGGCAATCGATGCCCTGGTGCGCGCGACGGTGATCAAAACCGATGGCCGCGTCCTTGACTTGCACGTGCACAAACGATTCGTAGCAACCGACCGCGAGGAGCGGACGGAATACTTCGTAACAGGAAGGCAACTCGATGAGAGAGAAGTTTTTCACGAAGGGCAGTTATCTGCTACGGCTGGATGACATCCGGCCGCGGGAAGCGAAACCAAACAAACGCATTCATCTCAATTGCTCGATGGAACTCACCGAAGACATGATGCAGCACGCACCGACCCGGATCCGGCGCGTATGGGAGATTGTTGCCAACCCGCAACTCGACACCTTTCACGTGCCGATTTCTTCCCAACTTAAGGGAATCGAGATCGAACTCTTCCCTTCTGAACCAATTTTGCCGAATGACGTTCCCGTGCTGGTCTGTATCAAAAACTCAATCCTGCGAGATATCCGCATCGATCGGGAAAAGGTCGATGAAAAGAACTGGACCACTCGCCTTTGTTTCTCGCTCGGCATCTCCTGGGATTCAAACGTGTGGAAGTGGGGCGAGGATTACGTTTTCATGGAGTGTTACGCGCAGTTCTCACAATCACAGTCGGAACTGTTCGACGACAACCCCGCCGATGCCGTAATCGCCACTCCTGAGGCTGAGAGGCTGCGTAACGCCGAAGTCGAGGATTTAGCCGCACAACTCGGTACAAACGCGCCAGAGGTCACCCAAGCGCCGGGAATCGACCCTCTACGGACCGACACAGAGACTCCGCGACGCCGGCGCAAGAAATTGACAATGCCTTGGAAGGGGAAGTCGGATGCTCAACCCCACGCCTGATTTTCCGTTGGTCCGCTGTGTCTGTTGTAGCAATTGGTTTAATCCGCTCTCAGAGGGAACTTTTGGTGAGTGTTGCAGTCTCGAGTGTTCGATTACAGCGCAAAACAGTTACCGGGAATTCGGAGAACTCAGACGTTGTCGGAACTGTCGAAGCGAGTTCGTTGCCTATGAAAAGCATCACCGACTGTGCGGGAATTGTTTGCACAGGGGCAAGGCCGTTTGTGCATAAAAACGGAGATTTTCACTGCGGGCTGTGTATGCATTTAGTAAGTGGAATCGCGGTCCTGAGTGGCTTTCGCACATTTCCACAAGCGCCTGCTACTGCTGTTGCTTTTGAATTAGGTTTGTTTTTGATGTTGATTTAGATCTTTGGTTCTTAGTTGAGATTTTCGCGCGCGCGCGTTCTCTTTCTATGCGACCGGAAGACATGAAATTGTTGAGTGAACTGCTTCGGGAATCGAGCAAGTACCGGTGTCCTGAACGGGTGCGCAGTGAACTATCAACCTATCCACCGACCGAACTCGGTTTTCAGGTCCTCAAAAACGAATTCGCGCGAGTGAAACGAAACCGCCGACCACAGAAAGCGAAACGTGCCGCATGAAATCTCGCTGCAGCGAGAAAAAGCAGTACTTCCCGAAGCGCCGGCAGAAAGATCCGATCGAGGTTTTCTGGTGCGGGAATCTGTGCACGAAACGCGGGGAGAAATGGAGTTTCCCGCCACAAGTGAACCGCTACCTGCGCGAGTACTGCGCCGGCCGATCCACGTTGCACTTGTTCGGAGGTCGGGCAAAGTTCGGGGTGCGGATGGATATCGATCCACTCACCGAACCCGATCTGATCGCGGATGCGTTCCTGCCTCCGTTCGCGGAATCGAGTTTCGATGTGGTGATTCTAGATCCACCGTACCCGCCCGTATATGGATCTGGGACCGGATCAGGTCCGACCGCTGCTGATGAATGCTGCCTGGCTCGCGCGCAGGAGGTTATCTGGTTTGCACCGTGTTGGGTGGATGGCTACCGGTTCCTGCGTCTTGAACGGTCGTACATGGTGCGGGTTGCGCAATACGCGGAACTCCGGGCCCTGCAATTTCTCAGGCCTTCCATGCCGAAGTGGAAACCGGCAACGCACTTTAGCCGTGGTCCTCAGATTAAATACAACCGCTGGTTAACTCCGAATCGCGTGTTCGCGTTTCCTCCGCACGCGCCAGGCGAAAATCCGGCATGAATCTCATCGTTACCAACAAGTTTGATCGCGATTGTGCTGCCCTGGCGGATCGGCACTATCCGCGGCGCCGACATGGAAACCGTCAATTCATGCCTCCCGGGGAAACGATCGTGATTCGCGATCGCATCGGGGCAATGGTGTTCGGCTGGTCGCGGCAAAGGTTTCGATGGGACGGTGAGCGCGGTTTCTACTGCTCGATTTTCCGCAACGAATCCGGCCGGCTGTCGAGTGAGGTCATCTTGGAGTGTGAACGGATCGCGGTTCTAACGTGGGGTCAATCGCGCGCGTTCACTTACATCGATCCGCGTGCAATCTCGAGCTGCAACCCGGGATTTTGCTTCAAGTGTGCCGGTTGGAAGTTTGTCCGGGAGAATTCGGAAGGTAAGCACGTACTTGAAAAGCTGAGGCTTGAAACCCCATTGAATGCCCTAAGCTTGGGGGCATGCGAGTGGTGATCTACGCCCGGGTTTCGACCGCGGATAAGCAGGATCCAGAAATGCAGGTGCGGGAAATGTCGGAATACGCAGAGCGCCGCGGTTGGAAAAACCCCACGGTGTTGATTGACCGGGTGAGTTCGGGAAAGATCCGGCCGGAACTGGAAACCCTGAAAGCGCTCTGCCGGCGGGGGAAAGTCGATACGGTGGTGGTCTATCGCTTCGATCGGTTCGCGCGTTCTGCCAAGGAACTGTTAGAAGCGCTCGAAGAGTTCCGGGTGCTCGGAATCGATTTCATTTCTCTGCACGAAAATATTGACACCACCACACCGGTGGGAAAGCTGGTTTTCACCTTCCTCGCCGGCGTCGCGGAGTTTGAAAAGTCCTTGATTCGGGAACGGGTCATGTCGGGCCTGGCGACGGCGAAAGCGAACGGGATTCGGCTTGGCCGCCCGCCGCGGAGTAGTGAGGTCCTCGAGCGGATCCGAGCTCTACGGCGCTCCGGTCACTCCTGGCGCCATATTGCCGGCGTGACCGGGTTGCCGGTGACCACAGTTCGGCGCGCGATGCTCCTCGGTCACAAGCCGGCTAGCGAAAGGGTGCAATGATGCCGATCGTTGCGGGAATCGTTTGCGGCATTTGCGGGAAACGGATCGAGCGCAACGACGATGATTCCCACTGGCTCACTCACTCGCTCATCGAACGGAGTCGGTATTGGGTACGCTTGCCGTGGCTGAGGATTGGACCTTGGGTGCTGAGTTTCGATTCAACCGGCATCGTCCTCATAAATCGGAACAAGGTCGCGGGAAACCGGGTGGTTTGGATCTGGATTTTCAGGCGGGTGAAATGAGCGCGATCCGCGTATTTCCGGGACGTACGACCATGACGCCAGATGACCCTCTAGCGTTCGTGGGGTTTCCGCCGTTTCCAGAGTTTCGGCCGGCGGATCCGGAGACACCCGTTTTCGTGAGTGTGGTTTTTAAATGGCTACGTGAGCGTGCGGAACGAATCGCGGAATCCTGGCGCATGTATTACCGCGACGTTCGGTTGGGTGGTCCTGCCTATGGCGATCTTGGGCAGGAGTTCACACCGGGCATGTTTCTTAAACGCGGCTGCACAATCACAAGCCGCGGATGTGTGATGCACTGCGGATGGTGTCCTGAGCGTTTCAACCCGCTGCGAGAAATTGAAATCAAACCGGGCTGGATCGTACAGGATTCGAACTTATTGGCCTGTTCCGAGCGGCACGTTCGGAAAGTTTTCGACATGCTGCGCGAACAGAATCGGGCCATCACATTCAGCGGTGGACTAGACAAGCGATTTCTGCGCGATTGGCATCGTCCTCTGTTCGATTCCATCAAACTGCACGAACTGTGGTTCGCATGCGATCAAACGAACGAACTTCCTCTGCTAGAGCGGGCTGCGAAGATTCTCGATGGAATTCCCATGAAGAAACTTCGCTGCTACACGATGATTGGTTGGGATCCGGCCGAAGATCTGCGCACTGCTGAGTGGAGACAGGAACGAGTTTTCGAGTTGGGATTCATTCCGTTCTGCCAACTCTATCAACCGGATGAGGGTGTGAAGATCTATCCGGAAGAGTGGCGCAACGTGAGCCGAAGATGGAAAAGGCCGGCCGCGATGCCCTGGAGTGATAAAACGGGTGTGCCGAAATCCCTGTGAATAAACAGGAACCGGGGCATTGAAAACAAAGGCCTGAGAAATAGGGGTTTGGGTGTGCCAGAATCAGATGTTTTCGGCATAGGCAAAAAGGGGTGAGCCGGATGGAATGGCCGCATGGATGGACACACGCGATCTGCATCGAGTGTTGGAAAAAGCAACATCCGGGGGAAAGCGCGCACGTTGTTCTCTCGATGGAGTCTGAGTTGTGTTGCTTCTGCGCCGAAAAGACGTATGCAGGTATTTACGTCCACCAGGATCCGACCTCATCACTTCTCAAGTGCTCGAACTATGCCGCATTTGCGCATTCCCCGGTGTAATGACTTTTGTCAGACGGTACCGCGGCGAGATTTTGCTTTTCCTGCTCACCTTGGCAGTGTGCGAATTGCTTGTGAGGTTCGTCTCGTGATCTACGTTTGCGTTTACGATTCAGTGACTCCGCGCACCGTGAAGATCGAAGCGGATCGCATGCGGCGTATGGTCGATGGTTCGGAATGGCACTTCTACCGGCGAACTAAGAATCTGATATTTCATCGGTGGGTGATGGTGGGCAAGGTCGAGAATTCCGCGTTCCTTTCTATCCACAACGAAAGCGGCGAACTCGATCGAGATTTCTTAAAACAGGCCGGGGTGAGGATGTGAGCACCGTTCGACTCGGTTACGAAGTCGGATCCGGCACACCGATTGAGATCCCGATCGGACACCTGGCGATCACCGGGCAGAGTCAGGCGAGCGGGAAAACCACCACACTCGAGGGCCTGGTGTCACGCACCAAACGGCAAGCGATCGCGTTTGTCACCAAACGCGGGGAAGGTTCATTTCGTGTCGCATCTCCGATTGCGCCATATTTTCGTGATCGTACGGATTGGCCGTTTATCTCGTCTTTGCTTGAGGCCATCGTTTCTGAAAAGCTCAAGTTCCAACGTGCCGAAATTATCAAGATCTGCCAAGACTATCGGGGTCCCGAGGGCGCCTGGTCTGCTCCAAAGACTTTGGCCGATGTACAGAAAAATGCAGAAACGGCGCTGATTAAAGCGCGCGGGATTGCCAGCCGGGTCTATACGGAGCTCTTCGAGTACTTGCGCATGCTGGTTCCGCAGATTGAAAAGCTTCCCTACTCATCTGAGCTCGAACTCCACGCGGGCCTGAACGTGATGGATCTCACCGACTACGATTTCCCTTTGCAAGCACTGGTTGTGCGGTCGGTGATTGAGTGGGTGCACCACCATGCGAAAAACACCATTATCGTGATTCCTGAAGCGTGGAAGTTTGCCCCGAAGCAAAGGAATTCCCCGGTGCGGTTCGCGGCCGAAGAGTTGATCCGCCAGGGCGCGGCGCTACAGAATTTTCTGTGGTGCGATTCTCAGGATCTCGCCGGCGTCTCCGCGGTACTGTTGCGCCAGGTCACGGTATGGCTTTTCGGAGTGCAACGGGATATGCGGGAAATCGAGCGCACGCTAGAACACATTCCCGCGGACATGATGAGGCCGACTCGGGCCGATATCGCGCGCCTGGGTGTTGGGGAATTCATTGTTGCCTTTCAAAACGAGTTGCGATTGGTCTATGTGCAACCGGCATGGATGACCGGAGTACACGCGCAAGCTATCGCGATGGGGGAAGAATCGGTAGAATCGGCGCGGGAAATCGTGCGGGATTTTGATCTCGAGCATGCGGGGGATGAATGAACTGGATCAAGCGCAACTGGCGTCAATGTGTAATCCGCCTGTCGTCTTGGGCAATGGCAAGTCTTTTGGGATTTAGCTTCGGTCACTTGCTACTGACTGCTCACGCCCAGAAGCCCGAATGTGATGCAACGGCGTTTGATGGAATGGCCCAAATGACGGGACCGAATAGCAGTATTCAGTACAAGTGCTCCCCGGAAGGCAAGTGGGTGGTGGATGAGGAAGCGACAGCGAAGGCAAACGCTCACGACCAAAAACCCGAGCCTGTTACTTCTCCCACCATTTCGTTCAGCGGCGCCGGAACTGCTGAAACTGGAGCCTACCAAGCAAGCGCACATGCAATCTATTTGGTCAAAGGCGGCACGAAAATCGCTGAGTTTGACGCTAAGGGCAATCTGTCCATAACCGATTCGGCCTTTTGGCAGATGATCGAATCCCACTGCGTTGCCGTCCTCACCGAGAAGCATACGGTTCACCATAAGCGAACGATTAGCGGCGGAGAGATTCCCGACGACCGCATGGAATGGGACGAAGAAATTCCCGAGCAGACCTTGCGCCTGAAGTGCTCGGAGGAAAAGGCGAAATGAGTGCAAACCAACCGCCGGCACCATTGCCACGTTGCCCGCACTGCGGTGAGGATCTCGCCGGCATGGGCCTTTTCATGTGGCAGATTCAAGGCTGGCTCATTGTTTCCGCGTACTGCCCTAATCTTGAGTGCCGGTCGGTGCTGCAAACTCAAATGCTCCCCTTGCCGGGTGAAAAACCGCTGATCGATGCGGATTCGCAACGAGTCGTGATTCCGAGTTGATCTGCTAAAATTTCCGCCTCTTCGAGGGTAGCTATATGAATTGGCTTTGTCGTTTGGTCGGTCATCGCTGGTCGAAAGAGGGGCTCACCTACATTATGAGTTACGACCGCGTTCAAGTTTGCAAGCGCTGTGGATGGGGACGGCGAACGGATCTGAATGGCGCGGCATTCTGCTATCTCTCTCCCGAGGAAGTTCAGCGTTACCGCGATCTAGGGACTGCGGCGCCGCGAGTCTCGCATGCATCCTAAACGCTGTTTCTTTCACCGATGGCGCCGAGAGACGCTGTTCTGCTCGAGAACTCGGATTGAATTCGACATATGCGCCCGTTGCGGTTGGGGACGGCAGTTCGCCATTCATCGAATCTGGCGCTGGAATGTTCGGTTCGGTCATTGGCTGATCGGGCCTGCATCGGTCGAGTACTTGCGCAGCTTTGTGCAGTCCTAGTTCTTCGCGCAATAAATCACTTTCACGTATGGCGGGGTTGGGTCGAATGCAGATCCGGCAAAGGTGTGAGTGTGGGTGGGCATCGCCGAGCCGGTGAAAGTCTGAGCCGGTACCGTTTCCTGAGTGCCGGTGAATGTTTCCGCGGGCACCGTTCCGGGGGAGCCGGTGAAGGTTTCGGCCGGTACCGTCCCTTGTGAGCCGGTGAACACTTCCGCGGGCACGGTGTGGGTGTGGGTTGCCATTGCTGAGCCTGTGAACGTCTCTGCTGGCACGGTGAAGCTAGAACCCGCTGCGGTGCCTCCGATGGCTGTAAACGCTCCTGTGCTCGATCCTGCCTTACTTCCTGAAGTGGTCGCAACCGTCGCCGTGCCATTTGTCCCTGTGGGGGTCCCTGCAGAAGTGGCGCCAGTCGTCGCGGTGCCGTTTGTTCCGGCCGGTGTGAAGCTGGTCGATGAGTTGGTGCCGGCTGGGGTGAATGCAGCAGTCGAGTTGGTTCCGGCCGGTGTAAAGGTGGCGCTCCCGTTGGTTCCCGCTGGTGTGCCGGCTGACGTTGCAGAAACCGTGCCGGCGGGGGTGATTGAACTCTGGCCGCCAGTCCCGCCAACGTCCGCGTTTGCGGCAATCGTTCCCCTGGCGAGTTTTCCGTTCAAGGCTGCAATTTCGGTGAACCCGGCGGGGCAGGATCCGGAAACGAGTAGGATCACCATTCCGGATGTGATGTGCTGGCCGGCGTCGACCCCGATTCCCTGATTCTGTAACCACGTCGTTGTGGGCACACTCGCTTGGAAGGTTGCGAGAAAGACGAAAGCGGCGAGAAGAGTGTTACGCATTTTCAGGTTCTCATTGATTCACAATCCAGTAATCGAAGCATGCCGGGTTCGCGGTGATCGTTGGCATGTTGATCGTAAAACTCACACCGGCCGATTGCGAAGCAACCGGGATGGCCGGTATCACCGTCGGGGAAGTGTTACAGGTCACACCGAGCCGGGTGTTTTCTTTCGTCGTTTCCTGCACGATGATTTCGGAATTGGCACCGACCGCGGTGGCGTTCACCTGACAGGTGCCGGCCGAGCTTGCAACGTCACACGCAAAGGCGCCAGCGGACGCGGATCCGCACGCCACGATTGAAGGATTTGCTGCGGTGCCGATGGCTGCGCAATTCGTTGTTGTCTTATAAGTCGCAGAGGTTGCTGCCGTGAATTTCCCCGTGGTCGGTGTGGTTGCTCCTATCGTTCCTTCAAAGTCGGTAGCCGTGATCGGCCCGGGAGCATTTGAGGAACCATCGTAGTTCCATGTCCAGAGGACGGAGCATAGCCAAGGGGCTAGGATTCCGCTGCACGTTCCAGCCGAGTTGTTGACTAGAAATTGATATCCCTTTTTGGTTCCGGCGCCAGAATTCGAGTAGCTGCCCCAATAGGTATCCGCATATGCCGTACCGCCCCCCGTGATTCCACTCCACCAATGATCCACGCTCGTCCCCTTGTTATTTGGCTGCGCCAGAGGAATTTCCGTGATTCCGGTGCGGGGGTTTTTATAGCGGCGGTATGGGGGGCCGCCGACGGTATTCGCTCCCGATCCAGGCTGTGCAGTAGTTCCTGCGGTGATCCCGTTGAACGCCCAGACCTGAGCATTGTCCGGATCACCACCGCCACCGTTCCAGTCTGCCCGCGTCACCTGCATGCGATCGATGATGGGTTCGCCTGATTGAAACGTGACTTGCAGACCTGGGAAGAAAGAGTTATAGACCGAATTCAAGCCGGTGATCTTCGTCGTATCCGCAGTCCATGTGACGCTGCCGTTTGTGGTCATCGTTCCCCACGCTGGTTCTATGATGTACGTCGAAGATGTGTCAGGATTGGTAATCGTTACATAGTCAGGGAAATCGGTCTGCCAGCCCCCTGAGCAATTGATGACCGTGGCCGTGTTCGACGTGATCGTGCAGTACTGATATTGCCCTGTCCCACCGAGGATGCTGAGGTAGTATCCATTCCATGCGTTACTGGAAAGATTTGATGCCGCTACCGGAGCCGCAGTCGGCGTAAAGGCGCAACTGGAAGTCCCTCCATTCCATACCCCGGAAGAGTTCGGAGAGCCGGTTGCTGGAGTGATCTGCATTGGCGACGTGCCGGTTACGCTGTTAAACAAAGTTGCGGTCGAACCGGTTCCTGCTTGAGTCATCGTCTCGCCGCGCAAACAGGTGTTGTTCGGGAAGGCGCTGGTAACGGAACCAGTGACCAATTGATTAGTGTTGGTGATTGATGTGGAAGTGCCGCTCGTGGCGTAGAAGGGAAGAAGCTGCGTGCCTATACCGGTCCATGTTCCACTAACTGTGACTGTGTAATAGACGCCATGCCCACCTGTGGCTGAGCCCTGAATCTCGGTACTCACTAGAGGCGTTGCGCCCGCAGGAAGAACGAAAGCTTGGTCAGACGTAAAACTGTTACGCACGGTATAAGGACCGTTTCCGCCAAGCATGGCCTTTGACTCGGAACGCACGTCATCAAGGATCACACCTTCGCCGGCAGCGCCCACTTGGCCACAGATGTCGTAGCCAGTTTGGATTCCTTCGTTGGTCGAAGCGCCAAATCCATCCTCGAAACTCGTGCTGTCGAAGTGAATTTGCCCACCGCCAAAGTTCTCGAATCCGTAGGCAGGATTGTGCTGGAAGTCTCCATTAAAGATGTTGATAGAAATGGCGTTGGTAGCTAGGGTCGCGGCCACGCAACCTGATCCGCTGCCAACCATATATCCGGCTTCGGTGAAGTTCGCGAAAGCGTTGTTGTAGTGGTTTATGTTTGAGTACTGGCCGCCACCGCCCACCGCTGAGCCACGCAAACCGATAGCTGCAATATTGTTACCATTGAACGTATCGCGGTTAAAGTCGATGAACTGGGGAACTAGATCGCTTCCACCAGGGCAGGTAAAGTTCAGATCAACGAGGGGATGACTTAAATCCTGTGAAGCATTCGTCTGAAAAATCATGTCATCCAGCGTCCAATATGTTCCCGCGCAAGTGGTCGTTAGAGCACTTGTATTAGTCGCTGTCTGGTTGAGGCCACAGGCGAAGCGTTGCGAACACGTCCACTTCGCCCCGTTCATGTGCTGCGGTGTGATCGTCCCATTGATGTTATAGAGAGCCGAGAAGTGAAGTTCACGGTTATACTGATTGGCTTGGGAACCGTTGTTCCGATTCGTTCCGAAAGCTGCATTCACCGCTGCCTGGATTGCCGATGTGTTCGTCGTAGCTGTGCAGGTTCCGCAGGCTCCCCACCACTCGGGGAATACTTTGTCGATTACGGTGTTACCGGTGAGATCGATGGAACCTTGACCGACGAAGGCATTTGCAAAAATCGTCTTGGCGGGTGCATCGATTGGTCCCTGGATGTTGATGACCGCCGATGAGGGAATAATCGACATGGCCGTGTAGCTCCATGGCGAGCCGCTTCCGCCCTCCAAGGGGTCTACAGGTATAGTCTGGGTTGGATTTTGGTTTCCTCCAGGAGAGACTAACTTATAAGTGGCGCACATATTGAAGCCCCAACCCGTAGTAGGCTGGCTTCCGCCGCTCATAAATCCGGCTGAACCGGCCGGCTGCGTGTATCCACTCCCCGGAGTGCAAGAGGCTTGATTCAGGAATTGCTGGCCGCCAAAGCCGATCACCAACGATCCGGTAGATGTCGGCAATGAAGTTGCGGAACCGTATTGCCCAAGCGATGACATGACGGTCGTGCCTGCGCCTGTTTCTGCACCCGAACTTGATGATTCAGAGGCGATCACGATACCCATGCCGCTGATTTCCCATGCGATACAACCGTTGGCCACGCTCTTGGGTGCACCCAAATTATCCGTGTACTGAACCGTCATTGTGACGGGCCCACCGCTGATGTTAGATCTTCCCCACGCACTATTGACCGCAGGAAGATTGAACCCCTGTTGCGTCAGTTGTCCGTAGAACCCACCCTGTGTGTCAGTCACGGCACCAAATGGGATAGTTGATCCGGTGAAGCGGTGCGATTCCATAAAGATGATGGAGTTTGTCGCAGTGGTCCCCGTGAGCGTTACTGAGCAGGAAGACGTGAGCGTATTGACGTTGGAATTGCCATTGCCTTGCACGAAGGCTGCCCCGCCCAAAGGGGTCGAGGTAGAGATTGGTTTCAGCGCGCCCTGCTGCTGCATCCGAACTGTAATATTCTTGCCGAAATTCACAGATTCGAGCGAAGTGGGGCCGGTAAAAAGAACGTCAGCATTTGCGCTTGTACCAATTGTGTTTAAGACGTTGGCCACGCAACCCGTATCGTCAGTAACGCCATTCTGCACACAGCCATAATCCCGAACGTCGTAGAGAGGTTTTAGCTGGAAGCTTGGAAGTGCAGAGATACCCTCAGAAACGAATTGTGAACCGGCTGCGACGTTGGGGATTGCGGAACAGTTTGTGCCGTTGTTGTATTGGACCTGGTTCGCGGATCCGCCAGGGCACACACCACCACCGTTAATCGGGACCGTGAGTGCCAGGGCAACCGCGTTGAGATTCGAGGAGATATTCTGAGAAGCGCCGGTGATCGTAATCGGTGCTGCCAGTGAGAAGCATTGCGGACCGGTTCCGATTGCCGGTTGCACCGTGCCAGTTGCCGAACACACGGTGAAATTCCATTTTGTTCCGGCCGGCAGAAGTACCGCGTTGTCTGCAACGTTGAAAGAAAACGAACCGTTCTTATCGAGGCCGACCGCTTGCGATGGTGGTGAATAGGGGTTGCCGTTGAGTGTGGGAGAGCCGGCGCCGGAAGGAATCACGAGTAGCGGTGTGATCGTTCCTAATGCATAGGGAACGCTGTGCGGATCGATCACCGTGCCGTTTACCGCGGTGAACTGCGCAAAGGCCTGAGTTAAGAAGATGGTCAGAAAGGCTGCGGTCTTTACCAGTCGTGCCATTAGTTCGGATTTCCAATGCAGACGTAAGCGATCGCATCCGATCCCGTTCCTGCTACGGTCAAAGTTGTGGTTGAGGTTGAGCACTGCACGGCTGCTGCGGAGGTCTGATCCGTGCACACACATACCGGGGCTGCCGTGTAAGCGGTGGTGAAACTGTGGGTGCCGGCGCCGGTCGAAAGTGTGACCACACCAGCAATGTCGTTATTCGCGGCCTGAGGCTGAATATGTTGCCCCTTGCCCCCGTTGAATCCTAGGACTCCTGAACCCTCAATAAACAACCCCGTGCTGGCTGCGGTAGTGACACGCGTTCCATTGGCGCAAAGATCAAGCGAATTTCCGCCGAAAGTCTCGATTCCGGTATTAATGGACGCGGTAAGGAATAGCCCATTCGTCGGCGCAGAGCATGTGCCCGTTGCGAGCCCACTAGATTTATAGAGTGGGGTCGAAATTCCGCTCGTGCCTGTGTAGGTGAGCGTATTCGCCGTGGTCGCGCCGTCATCGAGTGCAGCATCCGAGGTGGGAGTGGTGCCGGCACCACCACCGAGAACGACATGCTTTGAGGCTAGGGCACCCGATGAACTGATCACGGTGCCAGAAGAGAAGTAGGGCACGCCTCCCGATGTTCCTGCTATCGCGGTGTCAATGGTTCCGGAAGTGGTGACTGGCGATCCGGTGATCGTGAAAATGCCCGACGTCGCACCGCTATTGATGGTTTGGCCGATCGAGGTCACCGTGCCACTGCCCGCGGCGCCGCCATCTTTGAGCGTCACACCGTCGGTGCCGGAAAATTCTGCCACGTGGTTCGCGGTTGATGCGCCTGGGCCGATCGCGCACGTCGCGCACCCGATTGTTCCGCTCGCGGTGATTGGGCCGCCGGTGATCGGTGTCGTGGTCGCAATGGATGTGACCGTGCCGGTACCGGGAGTATTCGAGAGTGCAAGAGCAACTGCGGTAATGCTCGCGGTGATGTCCTGAGAAGATCCCGAGATCGTTTGCGCGGGCACGGTGAAGCACACCGGGCCTTTTCCGCCGGCCGGTCGAATCGATCCGCCGGCAGAACAAATGAGAAACGTCCATTGCGTTCCGCCAGGAAGCAGGACGGTGTTATCGCCAAGCCGCATGGTGAACTTTCCACTCAGGTCGAGGCCAACGGGTTGCGTCGGTGGTGTGTATCCACCGCCGTTTAACGTGGGTGAGGTTCCACCTGGTAGCACTAGGCCGGCACTGATCGTGCCATTCGCATAGGCGAGCCCGTTCGGATCGGTGACAGTGCCGGTCACGGTAGTGAACTGCGCAAACGAAAGCGCCGGCACAAACAAGAGTGCGAAAAGTCTGAGTAGTTTCATCGACTCACCCGTGACTTCAAATGTTCTTCCAGTTTCCTGATTTGCTTCCGTCCTTTTTCAGCAAGCTTTCCCCGTTTCGCTTCGCTCGCTTCTGTTTCCATGAGCTCGTAGAAACCGAGGATCGATTGCACATACTGATTCACCACGTGTAAAAGGGCCGGCGAGATAGACTCGTTATCCGTTTTCATTCCCACAGCCACAGATAAGCAACTAAGCCGATGGCTGCCAGCGCCGCGATCGTGCCGATGGATACTCCGCTCGAGGGCGCAAGACTGGCAACATTGATGCCAGTTGTCGGATCGGTCGCATCGGTGAGCCCTGGCGGTACCGGCACACCGGCCGGCGGATCCGCGGCGAGTTGGCCGAGAGTCGTCGACATATCCGTGCCCAGTGCACTCGCCACGTAAGCGGCATAGGTGTATGCGTTGCCCTGGCTGTCCGCGGTCGGTGTGCTTTGCCCGAGATAGTGCGCGGTGATATCTAAAATGGTGTCGTTCGGGTAATCGGAAACGTACTTCGCGAGTTGACTGTAAAGGGCCTGAAACCCGGTTGCCGGATCGGGGAAGATCGCAAAGCCGGATGCGTCTTTTCCGATCGCTCCTGCTTGTCCTGCATACTTCAGATTGCCGGGATTGTTGTTTCGGCTGGCAACCGTGCCTGGTGCCGTGCCTTCAAACTGCGCAATCGCGTTTGCCCAAGTCGGAATGAAATCGAGGTTCATGCAATTTCTGAATCCTCATCTACTTCGACTTCCGGCAATTCGTCCTCGTCGATCTCTTCCAGTTCCTCGATCACCCGGTGTTCTTTTTCCGCCGACCGGAAGTAATCACACGATGCCAGGTGTTCTCGCTTATACGTCTCGACTTCCTGTTCGGTTGTTCCCCAGAAAATGTGCGTGACTTTGATCGTGTCATCCCCGGCGTCAATGATGTCGATCTCGAGTTTGTAAGCACACATCACTGCACCGCCGGCGGGGTTGGAGGATCGGGCGTCTTACCGGATGGGGTTAGCGGCTGCGCTGGCGGGGCCAGGTCCGCGACTTCGACCCGCAACCATGGCAGATAGCCAAAGAACTGGTAAAGGAGCGCATTCGCGCTGTAACCGCCGATTCCGGCGATCGCGGTTGAAGTGATAGGAAGGCCGACGTCGGCAACTTTTCCGGCGACAGTGTGAATGATGAACCCGTAACCGAGTGCGGAGAAAAACGCGCGCGTTGCCAGGTTGACCGCGTGCATCTGAAACCAAGCTTTCAGACTGCTGAGTCCGTTGGTTTTCGACTTTACAGAGTTCTGCGCTTGCGCCAGGACGAAGAGAACCCAACCCAGAACAAACACGGAAATATTGAGAATCTCGCTTTTGTTCAAGGGTTCGGGACTCCAAGCCGTTTCAGTTCTTCCCGTAAGATCCGGATGCGTGCTTCTGCCGACTTTCTTAAAAACCAGCTCTGGATGCTGTTTAACACCCGCTCGAGGTATGCGAGTTCGATACGCATTTCCTCCGCTGTCATCGTCCAAGCAAACCACTACGCTGGAAAATCTCTGACAGCACCCAAGCGGCAAGGCCGATGCTGAGCAGGTTGTACCGACTTCCGCCCGGCGGTTGCGTCGGGAAAAAGCACGAAAGCACGAAGAACACGAAGGCAAAGACAAGCAAGATGGTCACAATCATTCGGTGTTCCCCTTTCTATGGTGATTGCACATAGGTCACGATGCCGGCCGCGGTTCCCCCGGCGCCGGTTGCGGTCAGACACAATGCGTTCGCGGTCGGCACCTTCATCACATAACCCACACCGACCGAATAGGAAAACGGCTGGCTTGCGGTTACTCCCATTGCGCCGGTGAGGTTGGTCGTACCTGTCCCGCAACTTGAGCCGGTGCCGTACACCCACTGCAGCGTGCCTGCGGTCGCAATCTGCGATAGCTGGTAACCGCACACGTAAATCGAATTCAGGGTTTGCGCTGCGATGATCTGTGTGGTTCCCGCGGCCGCGGCTATGACGGCGACACTTTGCTTCGGCAAGGATCCGGACTGACAAGGATCGTTGACCGCGTGATTTGAGAGCCCTGGCACCGCAAAAACGTATTCACCGGTGATCGTGGTTCCCCCGCCGGGCGCGGTATAGGCAACCGTGGCGAAAGGACACGCGGTATCGGGAATTTGAAAGGCCTGGCCGCTCGAGCTATTTGCGAGTGTGACGTTAAGGGGCTGCGTTCCCGCGGTCGAGAACGTTCCTCCGAACCCGGTCACCGTGGAGCAAGTGATGGTGAGAGTTCCGCCGGCGATCGCGGTGCCGTATTTGAAAAAGTAAGTGCCGGCGCTCGAGCCGAACGGAGTCTGAAAGGTGTCGGTTTCGTTCACCGTCGCATCGGCGCCGTTGTACTCCACTTTGTCGATCTGGCCGGCAAGATACGAACCGTTGTCCTCGTTGAAGGTTGCCCACGCACCGCTATAGGAGAGTGTGAAAGTTGCGGTGTTCGGGCTGCAGGTCACAACGATTTGCGCTTTGGGATAGTAGCCGGTTCCTTTCAGCGTTCCTGAAGTAAACAGGAATCCGGCGCCCGAGGGCTCGAGCACGTCTGAGATCTGCACGATGTTGCCGGACCGGTCGACTCCATCGATCACGGCTTGAAACTTCGTCGCGCCGGTGACCGCGGTAAAACTCGCATAGTGCTGCGTCTGCCCTAGATTCTGAATCGGGAAAGTCTGCGCGGATCCGGTACAAGTTGCGTTTGTCGCAAGGGTCTGCTGTTCGGTTTGTGGTGCCACGTAGCCGATGAACTGCGCGTGCGCGACATCTGCGACAAACGCAACAAACGCAACAAACGCAACTAGGAAACTCTTTCGCATGCCTTCTAAGTCCAGATGTTTGAATCTTCGAGTTCGCGCGGGTAGAGATAGCCACACAACCGCGCGCCGGCTAGCTGGCCGGCAACTACGATTCCCCCGTTCGGGCCGGCGGGGTTGTTAAAGATCGTTACCGAGATCACTTGATTTTCGAAAATGCGAAAGCCGGAAATCTCGGTCGGGTTGGCCGGCGAACCGAGTGATGCGGGAATCGCGGCATAACTGTTCGCGGCCGGCGGGGGAGCTCCGTCGACTAGGATCCGCCAGAGAATGTCTCCGGTTCCCTCGGTCCATCCACCACCGACGAAGTTATTCGCAACTTTGTTGATCACACCGTTCCGGCCGATCGGGACGGTGAACTTCAGAATCGTTGCCTCTGCGTTGATCGCCGGCAGAGTCACGTAAGCGATCTGATCGATGTTTTCCCAATTGATTGGCGGATAGATCCACAGAGGCAAGCCCGTTCCCGCCATCTCGGGCGTGGGTGGATACATCCGGCGTACGCTGCGGCTGCTTTGTAACACTTACTCTCCTATGCTCAGAACCGGGCCGCCTGGGAAATCGGGCACTCCTGGCCGCGGTTCGTTGAATCGCATGGCTAGACCGTAAAACATCATTTCGATGGTGTTGGTCACGGTTTCAAAGTTCTGTACCACCACAAGAAGCTGTGAGTCGGGTTCGTCGAAGGGATACGGCTCACGCAAGAAAAACGGTGATCTCGGTCCGCCTCCGTTATCGCCGCCGATGTTGGCGCGCATCACTCCGCGATCGGCAAAGCGGAGTTGCTTTTTGGTGTCATAGAACTGCGCGCGGAATCCGCCGTTGACATTCGACGTCGAGGTTGTGCCGATGGCGAGCAGTGTGAAATGACGTTGCAGGTTCACGCGCGCCTGTTGGGTGTCACGTGCGGCGAGAACAAAGTTCACGGCTTCCCAATCGGGACCCATTCCTTTCAGGTCACCGCATGGGGGATGTTTTTCTCCCATGCGGTACACCTGAACCTGATAGCGGAATAGGGGCAGCATCCGCGCGAGGGGATGCGTGAGCGTATGCCGCAACGTGTATGGTTTGACTCCTGGCACTTAGTTCACCCGCCTTAATTAACCTTGGGTCTAGGCCACAGTTTGAAACCGTTGAAAACCACCTGAACGGTGTTCGTTGCTCCGCTCGCATCTGTAAACAGAAGCGAGTACACACGTGTGGCCGGCATGATGTAGGGCACCGCCAGGGGGAAGGCCGCGGCTGCCTGTGCGGTTCCCGCCCAGAGGTCGATATTGATGCCGTTGAACGTGGTCGCGCCCGATGTCGCACTCGCGGTGGTACCGATGAAATCGCGCCCGGTGGCTTGTTCTTTCATCAGCACTTTGAGCAAGTTCGATGTGCGCGAAGCTTCCACCCACCACCATTCAAAATCGGCGTCGCTCAAAATCTGCAACTGGTTCGGATCCTGGGTTGCGTTCGCCGGCACCGCGCGATCAAGCACGTATTGAAAAAACTGCCGTTCAAACTGATCATCCTGATTCTGTTGCTGCGCTGGTTGCGCTTGCGTTGTTCCGTCTCCGTACATGGCTAAACCTCCTTTCCCTGAAAATTCGGCACCCGGATCGAACCGGATTGCTGCCCGCTCCCGAGAGCAATCCGATTCGTCTCGAGTCCCTGTGGTTTACAGGATCGCTCGCGCCAATACTCCCTCGAGATACACGTGCAAGTTGATGCCGGTACCGACGAAGATTGTCGTGGGTGATGCTGCCAGCGTGGTGAACGCCGAAGATCCGGTGATCGTTGGATCGAGCACAACCGAAAAATTCTGGTTCTGTTCGATCAATTGACCGAGGATCGGTTCCATCGGATCGAGGCCGGGAATCTGTGGCATGGGGTCCGTGATGGTAGCGACGTTCTGCGCTGTGGGCCAACCGTTCGACGCGGTGCTTCCGAGGGTTGCTGCGGTCGGAGAGACACCACTCCAGAAACCACCGGCGCCGGCAGGACACTTGGACACAAGTGCAGTCCAATAGTCTTTGCCGCTGATCGTGAGTTGCGCCAGGGTCTGACCGATGAACGAGTTCAAGTCCTGCGGTCCAACGTCAGAACGAAGTACAACTGCTACCGCTTTCACCAGGAATTTCTTGGGAGCATCGAGCATGCCGGGTTGGACCAAGTTCGTGTGATAGAGGGTCTTTGTGAACGCGGATCCGCCCGAGGGCGTGTAAGATGCACCGATCGGCTGTGCGAACAACTGCTGTTTCGTTACCGCCGTTGCCACTGCGACGCCGTAGAAGTCATAGAGCGGCTGAACCAAGTACTCGAGTTGCCCTGCCACAATGGGGTTGTTGCGTAGCATCTTGAGTTTTGGCCGGCCGATCTCTCTCTCTTCTATGGCGTTGCAGCGATCAAAGCGCGACGTGTAACGAGATTTAAAATTTGTTTTGACCATTTCTTTTCCGCCTCCTTTCGGGTCAGAATGCGCGGTTCAACCGCGAAGCTTTGAGGGAGTGCGCTATCCACACTCCCTAGTAGTTGCCGGCGTAACGGCTGCGGAAACGATGGAACCCCATTCCCGCCATCTTTGCGGCTACGGCTGCCGGATGTACGGCAGTTCCGCCCGCTGCTGGCAATGCAATCGCTCCACCGGGGCCGGGAAAGAAGATCGATCCCGCTCCGCGGTTAAATGAACCGCCAGGTACGCCCGCTTGTAGGTACTGACTGGATGACGTCGGTACCGCGAAATAGGACGGTGCGTACAGTCCAAGTCCGATCGATTGCGCAACACCGAGTTGGTGCAGTGCCTTGATGATGGTTGCCACAAGGCCGCCTTTCACGAGTTCTTCACTCGCTTTTGCGCCTCCAACCATCTTGCCGGCAAAGCCCATTGCTACCGCCGCGGCTCCGGTTGCTGCCACTCCTGCCCATCCCTGTAAACTCGAGATGAGGCCTGAGACATACAGCGAACCGAGAGCACCGGCCGCATTCCATCCCGCATCGACCACAACCCCGCTCGATAGTCCGAACGGATTGCGTCGACGGCCGCGATGGTGATGCCGCCTTCTGTAGTGTTTCGCCATTTGGGTTGTTCTCCTTTCTTCCCCGGCACCGGCGAAATAGCTTCGCGGTGTGTAAGAGGATGGATTGAAAATTCGTATCTGAGGCACGTTTCCCTCTAAGCTGCTTCGTCGACCGGGATAACGTCTGCCTTGTTTGCGGTCATCACGGTTTCGACTTCGATGGCCTTCCCGTCTGGTTCAACCGAGATATCCACAAGATTTGCGTCGTCGTGCACTCGCAACACGGTGCCGGTGAAGCTGTGCGATTTGTCATGTGTCTGTGTGAATCGCACTCGAGTGCCTTCGCTGATTTCGTCGTGCTCCATTTCCTTTCCCTCCGTATGTTCCGCCGGCGCTTCGGCCGGCTTGTGGGACACGCGACGTCTCTTCATGCCGCTACCCTCCGAACTGAAATTTCCCTTCGACGAAGTAGCCGGCAAGTCGCTCCGGATTCGAATCGTCGATCAAAAGCGCCATATGGTTGCCGGTTTCTGGATCCACCGTGCACTTGACGCGCGCAAACGTTCCGGAAGCTCCCATCAGCATGATTTGCAGGTGCGTGATCGGATGAAGTACTCCGTACGTTCGGCCTTCGCGATTCGTAATCTTGTCTCTGACGCGATCACCGACCACGGGGCAGCCGGTGAGTAGTTGCGGAATCCGCGGTGCGGTCTCGCCGGCCGTCTTTGGAGTCCAGCGCGGATCCGGTATGTCGGGCAAAGGAATCATGCCCGTCGGTAACAGCAAGCTTTGCTGATCGTTCGATAGCGCGATAATCGGCGCGTCTTTGTGCGTCAACCAATCGAGTGTTAGCGAGCTCCACAGAATCGATTGCTGCACAGAGAACGGCACCAAGCTCGCCGGGATGTTGCCTTCCTGATTCGGGTTCGCGTACCGCGGGCGCGCCTGGCTCAGTCCTTTGGTCGAGCGCTGGCCTTCGAACAAAATCGCGGTGAGTCGGCCGATGATCCTGTATTTCCGGTCACGAATCGTTTCGCGCTGAAACTTCATCACGTCCGCGATGCGATAGCGGTTCTGAATCACAATTCCGGGTGCGGTTGCTGTTGCCAAGTTCTTTCTGCTCCTCAAAAAGTTCTCAAAGGGGACGGTCCCAGGGAGAGGGTCTGTCAGACTTTCTCTGGCGGGACCGCCCCTTTGCTTGCCGGGGTGCCTGACGGCTGTCCGGACAAGATCAATTGACAATCCCTTCCCGTCTCACTTCGTACGCTCCACCTTCGAACAAAATCCGTTTGTGCCGGCTGTCAAATAACACCGTTGGCCGTTCGTCCGTCTCTTCCCCGAGTTGGTGACGCCACTCGTCGTACTCGGGTTCTTTCACGTGTTCCTTGCGCTGCTTGTAATCGATGCGGCGCGCCTCCCCAAGTTCGAAGAGGCCGTCACCGCGATCGAGCGCGCGAAACACGGAAAGCGAGCCGGATAGATCCTGATCCCCACCCACGAAATACAAGTGCCGGGCTGATTCGTCAGAAACCAGAATGGGGCGGGGCTCTTTGAAATCGATCTGTTGCACCTGGCCGCCGGCGCGGGGTTTCACATAGAGCACCAAGAGTTCCCCGAGTTTTGCGTAATCACCGGCCGGCATGTGGGGCTCGGTTAGCGTTTCTTCCCACTCGACCGGCATGCCGGTGAAATCTTCACGGATGCCCGCGGCGTCCGGATTCTGCCGGCGGATCGCTTTCTTCTGCCGTGACTTCGGGCGCCGGGTCCAGGGATGAAAAACTCCCTTCTCGAAAGTTCCGAGCTCTACGTTCTTGCGGCGCTTCTTCAACAGTCCGGGGAGACTGGTTCCGATACTCGCGACGTCGAGCAGTGCACCGATGCCGGGGTTCTGTCCTGGCGCAATTCCACCTTCCGGAATCCAGTCGTATTTGTGCTTTCCTGCGCGCGCTCGAGTCACACGCACCAGGCCCGCAACCCGTTTCTGTTTCCCTGTGCGGATCAAACCTGGCGCCTGATAGCTGGCACCCGCGGCGCGCGCGCGTAATGAACTGAACCGGTCGGGGTTCACGTTCGTGGGATTCTGCCGCGGCGTGCGGATCACAATCGTCGTGCCGGGTGGCAGAGCAATTTCGCGTGTGTCGACTTCGCTCGGGTTCGCACCCATTACTAAAAGTTCGTGCGGGTTCTTCTGCGCTTTCTTTTTCCGTTTGATCGGGTTGGTGCGCGGGCTCATCACGATGTGCCGATAACCTTTGTTCGTGAGAGTCGACTTGATCCATGCGCCTTTGGTTTTCTTCTCTTTCGCAATCGCGTCTTTCTTGTCCTTGAACGCACCATGAAACATGTAGCCGTAGCCGGCGCCCGCGTTCTTCCGTTTTTTCGTTCGTGCTGCCATCTAGAAAAGTCTCTTCAGCAAAGGCACCGCTACCAGAAGTCCAATTCCTGCGATCGCAAGCGTTGTTGCGTTCTCGGAAACCCACGTTGTTAAATCTGGCGCCGCGGACGGTGATGTCAAACCTGGCAAAGCGAAACCGCCCGGGTTCAACACGCCGGCTGCTTGATAATTTGGAGCGGTCGAGGGGCTCTGAACCTGGGTGATCGCGTCCGTTTGTGGGAACACTCCGGCAACCGCGTAAACATAGTGGCGAACAATCGAGATCACGTCATTCACGGAAGAAAAACCCATTCCGTTCGTGACTTGCAAAACCAGTGTTACGGAAAAGGGATTGTTCATTCCGATTGCGTTGGCGATGGTTGCGCCGATGCTCGCACTCGTCGGTGCCTGTAAAACCGTAAGCTGTCCGTCTCCGTTCAATTGGCTGACTACAGCGTTCACGAGTGATTGCGGATCTTGAACGGTGGTCCAGGTGCCTTTGTAAGTAAGAATTGCGCCTGGCGGAATCGAAGCATCTCCAAGAAATCCGAGAACGGCGCCGGCAAGCCCGTGAAGCTTGTAACCACCGGATTCGGTGAACGGTGGATTTTGTCCCATGCCGCGCAACCGCCAGGGCGCAAACGGATGACCGGCCGGTGTCGGTTTCACTCCGCTGAGCATGGTTGCTGCGAAAGGATCGGTTTCCCCGTAGGGCCGGTAACCCTGGCGATAGAGTGAGAGGTCGTAATTGACGTAACTCAACGTCGCCTCCCTGATGGTCCGCTGAGTAGGAGCACCGCGGCCGCGGCTGCAGCGAGAAGTAGCCACGTGCTCGAGCTCGTACCGGTCAATGGACTAAATAGCGATGACGTCACCGGCACCGCGACGCGCGGCGAAGGGCCGGGAGTCAAACCTTTTGTGAGGCTTGAAATCGCGGATGGAATCGAACTCGCGATCGCGCTACCGGCCGACGGAATCAGACTGGTCGCACCCTGTGCGGCTTGTGCGGCTGAAACGCTTTCCGCCTCCGTCAAACCGGGGTCGTTGTACATCGGGAAATCGTTAACACTCGTGTCGAACGTCTGCGGTGTCTGAATGTCGGTGAAGAGCGGACTATCTACAAGATCACCGAGGCCGCGGAAACTTCGACTTGAACGAACCACGTTCATCGCATCACCAACCAAACCGCGGCGCCGATCAGAAGCAAAGGCATAAGACTTGAACCGCCGGTGATCGAACTGAGTGCGCTCGTGAGTCCGCCGCTCGCTCCGGACGGGGAGAAATCGAGGGTGTACGCTCCGCGCGTCGAAGCGCCGTAACTCGAGCCGAAAACTTGCGGAATCTCGGCAACGTACGGTCCCTGGGACGATTGCGATTGTCCCTGTACTGCGGCAACAATTCCGTTTGGTCCGGTGATGCCTGGCGTGAGTTGGTAGCAGGCGATGCAGCAACCGGCACCGATCGAACCGACACACGGTTGCTTGCCGGGAGTTTCCACCGGACAACTAGAACCACTCGAGCAACCGTTTCGCCCGGGCTGAAGTTGCGGTGTAACCACAGTCCAGTAACCCGGCATCACCGTGGCAACTGCTTGCAACACTCCGCTTGCATCGATCTGTCCGGATTTGAAAGCGGATTGAATCTGGCGTACGTCCGCGTCGAAACCCTGCACCGCGATATTCACCGCGGAGTTTTCGTTTTTCGCTTGCTTGGCGCGGAGCTCGTGACCGGCGAGCAGGCCGGCGATGATTCCGACAATCGCACCCACACCGGCACCGATCGGGCCGGCAAAGGAACCCGCTGCGGTTGAAGCTGCGATCGCGCTCGTGCCTGCGGCTGCGATCGGCGCGGCTGCGCCGACAATTTGCGCCGCGGCGCCGAAGTATCCAAGCTGATAGATCGGGGTGTGTGGCGAGCGGACCGCGTTGCCAATTTTGTGATGTCTCCGGATCCGGTGACGGTCGAAATGCTGAACTCCCATCGAATGCAGGGGCGTGAGTGGTGCGGAAACGTTCGGCATCACTTTTTCCCCTTCATCATGAGAATCAGGGCGAGTACTCCACCGAGTGCAACCCATTCGTTGTTGAGGCCGGGAATGATGGTCTGCTCGGAAAGCCAAGCGCTAAACCCGCTCGTTGCCGGCACTCCGCTCGCTGATGCTGAAGCTTGCGCGAGTGAGACGCACGCGCCGGATCCCAGAGGATCGAGGGTGTAACCGCTCGCACATTGCGGCGCGCCGGCCGTCGGCATGCACGAACCGGACGGACCGGAGTTGATGTAACCGGGCGCGCACTGTGGCGGGGGCGAATCGATCAGCGAGTAACCCGGGGTGATGCCGGGAACAATCTGCCCCTGGCTCGGCATGTAGTCGGCCGGCGATGCTGCAACCGTGGGCGCCGGCGCCGGGCTCGCCGGCGGAATCGTCCAGGGCACCATGTACTGCGGCGCGGGTGTGGCTGGTGCCGGCTGCAGGACGGTCGAGGTTGCGCCGCTCGATCTCGATGGAATCGTTGTGGGCGGTTGGTAGTCTGGTCCGAAGTACGGATAGCGCGGCTCAATCGATTCCCCGGGCATCATTCCGTACGGCCGGCGAACTGCGATCGATTGACCGACAGGAATTCCACTCGGTACCGCTCCGAGTCCTGCATAATTTCCGGGTGCTTCTGCATAACCGGGCGCGTGCTGCGTTTGCTTTCCGCGAACGACGTTGGTTCCGCCGCTCGCGTTCGGCCGCGGCCGGGTTTCCCCTGGCGAGCGATAGACGTAATCCGAGTGGGTCTGTCCTTCCCTAAACGCGGTTCCGCCCCAATTCTTGTCCCAAGGACCTTTCGAGGTTCCCTGTTGTGGCAATTGCGAGTGACCACTCGGCCGGATTTGTGGGCCTTCGGAAAGTTCACTTGGTCCGAAGGGCCATCCACCACCACCGGGCGCCCAAGATCTCAACGAATCAGGTCCGATAAAGCCATGGTATTGACCACCCACCGGGCCGCCGGGTATCGAATGACGCCAACCGCTCCACGCGAAATCGGGTGAGCTCGAGTAACCGCGGAATCCTGGCATGCGCACCCGGCTCATGCTTCACCCTTCGAAACTACGATCGCGGCAATCTGTTCGTGCGTGAGTTGCTCGAGCTCATCACCGGTGTGGAACTGGAATTGACTTTGGCGAAGCATTTCAACCGCGTCGAGGAAATCAGAAACCGGATCCGAAGTTTGCAGGACGACGATCATTAGCGGCGCCCCATTGCGAGCAAGACAACCCCGCCGATCAAAAGCCACGGCAACCACGAACCGGTTGTAGTGAGTCCGAGTTGGCTGGAATAGCCCGCGGTCGGAAGTCCGTAACCTGGGGTGAGCGGCGTCGCAAAGCTCGCGTACGGTCCGGTTGCAACTACACCGGTCGGAGTTTGGATTTTCGTCGGCTGTCCCGAGGCCGCGGCGATCAGTGCCGGTGTTTCCTGAATGGTCGAGGAAACCAGCGAACTCCAATCAACCCCGTCATCCTGTCCAAGTCCGTAATGCGGCACCGTGGCGACGCCGGCGAGCCCGCGCAAACCGACTTTGCCGACCGTTGAAGGACTCGAGCAACCGCACCGACCGCCACAACCGCAACCGCTGAGGTCCTGAGAACTCGAGTCGGTGAGGGACCACACTCTTTTTCGGTAGTAGATCGGGGGTTCTACACCGAACTGCGCATCGACGCGCGCGGCATCCATCGGAATCCACTGGCCGGAACCTGGCGGAACTTCTGCCTCGAGGTAAACGTGAGAAAACTCGTTGGGCTGGTTCGCGTCGGCTGCAATCGTCGCGAGGCGCGCCGGGTAACCAAGCGCAATCATCAGCGCACCGAGCAGCATCGAGATGTCGTCGCAATCGCCGGCGCGGATTTTAAGAAGTTCTTGTGGGGGATAAAGCTTTTCTTTTGTGACCGGATCTTTGGTGTAGCGAATGTTGCGCTTTACCCACTCGTAAACCGCATTCGCTTCCCCGATGTCGTTGTAGGGCAGGACTCCGCGCACCAAGTCGATCGCGAAACGAACGAACTGCGCATCGGATACCGCCTGGTCGACGAGTTTCCGCATGAGCGAGATGGTTTGTTTGGTGCCGGGCTCACCGGCAAGGAGTGGGGCGCGATACGCGAGGGCGGGATGCGAAACCGATGGTGAACCGAGAAAAATAGGGCTCAACGATCACACTCGCAAGGGGGAAAGTTGCTTCGCGTGGCTGCATGCCGAAATTTCTCAATTCCGGTGATTCGCACCACGCGAAGCGGGGAGTCAAGAAGTTGGATCTGCGAATCGTTGTCACCTTGCGGGATAGTTCCCTGCCAGGTCAACCGCGGGAGTGGTCCACCGAGTTCGCCACCGGTGTTCCACTCAGGTGCACCCGGCACCACTTTCGATTGCAACCCCTGTGGAAAACCTGTATACGTGGTTCGACGGCTGCCTTTGCGTGGGGTGCCGGTGCAGATTGCATGAAAACTGCCACCGATAATCCTGCTAATGGCCGTACCGTGGAAAAAACCACGGTGACCCGCGTCATTCCTACCGATTTCAATTCTGAAGATCGAAAGCTTCCGGATTTCTGGTCTTACATCGAAGGCCTGTCTACTGCCGATTGGGAACGGCATCTGCTTTACGTCTACCGTCGGGTTTCTGACGCCGGGCAGATGGTGCCGCTCGAGAAATCGAGTGGTTACATCGTGATGGGGAACAATGTTCAAGTTTCGGTTGGCAACCGGGAAGAATTTGAATTCGCTCTGCAGCAGAAGTACGGCGGGGGCACCTATCGGCTGATTTTGAAGAAAGGTTCTGAACGGGTGGGCGATCACCGGATCTCAATCGATGGTCCGCCGAAAGCGGTGCAACCGGGAATCCTGGTCGACAATGCGCCGAATGTGAATCCGGTCACGCACTCATCGAACGACGTCGCGACAACCGCGATGAACCTGGTTGCGAACAAAGAAGCCGAAGCGGTGAACGTGGCAATCAATGCGCTCCGCGGCGCGTCTGAAGTGGTGCAACGTTTCAGCAGTGGAAATGCTGGTGGGGATGATGTCACCCGGGAATTTATGCGGGTGATGATCGCGCGCGCCATGAATCCGCCGGATCCGATGGACTCGATCGCGAAAATGCTCGGCATCTTTCAAACCCTGATGGGTGCCTTGAACCCGGGCGCTGCACAGAACCCGGTGATTCAACGGATCATGGATAGTGCGCTCGATCGGCTCATGAATCCGGTTTCCTCTGGCGGATCGACGTCGACCACCACCGCACTCGTGCAAACTCTGCCGGCGATCGCGAGTCACGTGAAAGAAGCGCTCACCGAGTGGCGGGTGGGGATGGAAGTTCAGCGCGACGTGATCATGCGATCACAACCGCAACAGTTGCCCGCGGGTTCGCCGCCTGGCGCGCCGTCACCGACCGTTCTACAACCGCCGGCGCCGGCCGCGGCGAAAGCTCCGGAGGGGCAGCAAGCTATGACGGTGGGTCCACCGCTTGAATTCATTGAAACCAAAATTGTCGAGATCCTGGGCGAAACCCTGGGCGAACCGAACGGCGCGGACATTGCCGGCGAAGAAGTTTTTATGTTCCTCGATCGCATGGATCCGCGGATTACCGCTCACTTGATCGGACTCGGGGAAGCAGGACTGTTTGAACTCTTCCAAACCCGGCCGATCCTGAAGCGAGCAACGACGAATCCGCCGCGGCTGCAGGAATTCATTCGCGCGTTTTTGAAGTACTCGAAACCCGAACCGCCAGCCGGAAACGGCGCGGTGACAGTGAAACCGAATTAAAAGCGGTCGAATCCCTGTTGCGGAAAGGAGCGTGCGGAGAATTGCCAGAGCCGGAACCCGGCGGTTCTCGGGAGAGTGGCCGCCGGCTTCTGAATTCGACGCATCGACGATGACGGTTACCGAAACGTTTGCGGATAAGACACTCACGTGCGCCGGCTGTCGCAAGGAATTCATTTGGACGGCACGTGAACAGCAATTTTATGCAGAGAAGGGTTTCACCAACGAACCCAAGCGTTGTCGAGACTGCCGACGAACGAAAAAGATTGCCGGCGGTGCTCGCAACGGAAACGGCGCTCGCGCATCCCGCGGCCGGTGAGTGTGCGTGTGCTCGCATTCGCCTGGCGTCTCAGGTGCTTCGCGAACTGCTGCTGAAAGATGAACTAGCGTTCGGCAAAACCCTTGTGATCGGTGTCGTATCAAGCCGGCTGGATGAGATTCAGGGCGAGCTCGAGCAGTTAGCCGGCATGCAACGGTTGTTTGAAACCTGGGTTGAGGGGTGAGCAGGTTCTTTCAGGCGATCCACAATTTTCTCGATCGCAACTATCCGAAAAGAGGTTCTATGACGTTTCTTAAAAAACTCGGTTCCGCACTCGCGCAAGGCATCGCGCTCGCAACCGGTATGTGGCCGCTGGTTTCAAAGTTCTTCGGCGCCGGCGTCGCGGCATCGCAAACCGCGAATACGGTGGTGAACGATCTCACCGCGATCGGGCAAGTGGTGGTACAGGCCGAAGCAATGTTTCAGGGCACCGGCACCGGCGCGACGAAACTCGCCGCGGCTGCGCCGCTCGTTGCCAACGTGATCAAAACTTCTGAACTCGTTTCCGGTCACAAGATCGCAAACGAGACTCTATTCACACAAGCATGCCAGGAGATCACGTCCTCGGTTGCGGATCTTTTGAACTCGCTTGACTCGACCTCTGTGCAAACCAGCGGGAAACCGTTGCCGGTTGCGCCGGCTGCTCCGACACAAGCGTAAGCGTATGGCAAACGTCGAACCACTCAGTTCGGAAACTCTGGCGGATCTGAAACGCTACGTCCTTCAGACCAAGGGTGTTCTAGGTGCCATGCACCTTGAAACCATCGAATCGAAATGCCCGTGCGAAATCTGCGCGTGCATCCGGATTGCGATCTCGAATGAAAACGCGCCACACGCATGAAGTTCTACCACGTCTTACACGGTGAGGTTGACGTCGATCGGGTTGTGTTCGATCCGTATCCGCTCGCGGATCGCGAGTGTATGAACTGCAAAAGCAAACGGTTTTTCAGAGTGGAAGTTTTGTCCGAGGATGATCGAGTGCAGAGATGGAGTGCGATGTGTGAAGGCTGTAAACGGATCGTGGAACTGCAATGACACTGCTAGAAGCTCTGGCCGATTCGATCCAACGTTTCGAGGGTTGGATTCCGCCCGGCATGGATCCGAAGCTTCCCTTTGGTTCAACGTCCTGGCGAAACAGGAACCCGGGGAATCTGCGGCCGATACCGGGTTTGATCGTTGCCACCGATTCCCGCGGCTATCGGGTGTTCCCTTCCCTGGCCGATGGTTGGACCGCACTCACTAACGACATCAAAGCGAAGTTTGCCGGCTCGCACAATCTCACCGATGATTCGACCCTGCGCAATTTTTTCGATATCTACGCGCCGTCCGATGATGACAACGATCCGAACAAGTACGCGCGCCAGGTCGCGACGTGGCTCTCTCGAGATCTCGCGATAATCATCGCGCCGGAAACCACACTCGGGTACCTGAAGCAAGTCGGGGGCTGGCGGTGAAAGCTCGATGGTTCTGTATCGGTCTGTCGGTGGGGATGGGCCTTTGCGCGCTGATTCACCTGGCGATCTACTGATGAGTTTCACTCAGGAGCAAGCGCCGCATGTTCGTTATCCGGTTCGGTGTGATCGGGTGATCAATCCCTAGCTGCCGAAACAAACCCGTGAGTCCAGTCGAAGTGTCCCCGGAATACATTTCCAGTCGACCGAAAGCGCCGGCCGCGGCGTAGGGGGAATAGCCGGCGAGAATCAGATGCCTAAAACCGATCTCATCGGCGCGCATCTCGCAAGCTACCTGATCTTGTCGGTTGTGCTGGCCGAAACATACGGAATCGATTGTGTGACCGAGTTCGTGCGCAACGATGAATGCAATTTCGTCCTCGTTGCCCATGAAATCCACCATCGCGGATGGAATGCAGACAATCGATAGTTGCGCGCTGGTGTGCGCGTTCGCGTTGATCTCTGATTTCGAGACAAGCGCAATAATCACTCGGGGTTCATGTTCTCGCATGGGAAGTAAGTTCTGACTCGCGCGGGCGAAGGCTGCAATCGAGGGGCGCGCCGGGTCGGGTGGATCTGCGAGGATTCCTCTCGGTTGTTGGTCGAAACTCGCAATCGTTCCTAGAACGGGGGCACCACAGACGGTCGAAATTTGATTAGCGGTTTGTGCTGCCAGGGGAACGGTGAGAGTGAGAACGAGCAGAAGTGACTTCATGGCGTGAAGATTTTAGGCGGGGAACGCGATCGCGACAAGCGCAAGCGTAACCAGCACCTTCGTAACCGACCACCGCACCATGCCTGTGAATCTAAGGAATGTTTGTGGAAAAACAGGACATGTACCTTCGTAACTTGTTGAGAGGGAAAGCGTGTGCGGTTTCACTTGCATTGCGCATTAATTAGCATTACGCTGCAATGCATGAAAGACAAACTTGGGAATCAGTCCTGCATCCGATGGACCGTTGCCGACCGCAGGTTGATCCTCAGCCTGCAACGAAAAAGCGGCATTCTGTCCGTGTCGGATCTCATCCGGCAAGCGCTTCGAGCTCTGGCCGACAAACAAGGTTTAACCGCCTAACTGCACAATGAACTGCGACACAAAAGCCCGCGAATTACTGCAAGGTCCGATAATTCCCATACTTGGTATTACGTTAAGTTCCCTTCGTCCGTCTCGCCACTCCTACAACTTTCCTTCCCAGAAAGCTCGCGCCATGGGCTCCGAGAATCGTTCGGAAACCGTAACGAAACTCGATTCTCTGATCATCACTCCCACACCTGAGCAGAATGCCGCGCTGAAAGTCGTGCGCGCAAGATTAAGACTGCTCCGGTTGGTCGTCGAAAGAGTTCCGCATCACTTCGTTCCCTTTAAAACCGAACCATTCTACAAGCTGACCTACTACACCGAGAAACTGGAGTGCGGACACACCACACTCTATTTCCCGCAATGCGGGCTGCCCACGAAGCGCCGCAACTGTCCCACGTGTGCGCTGAAGGCCAGCTTGCCAGCAAAAAAGCCTAGCGGTTCGGTTCACTCTGCCACGGAAACGGAGGTGATCACTCGTGAGCGTCGATTGGGGTAATCCCCTAGAGCACACCGAAGCTTTCAAACGTGCGTGGAGTGAGTATCAGGAAGCGAATCCGGAAGATCTGCGGCCGTTCTATGAACTCGATTCTGTACCGCGCACGGCAGTACTCGCGCGACAGCTCGAGATTTATCGCGAACTGGTTTCCTAACGGGGCCTGGGCTTCATCGTTGTTCAATCCAAAAAGAAAGGCAAACGTTTCAGTATGGATCACTCAGAACCGACTCGAATCCCCGCCGGGCTGGTTGGGGTTTCGAGTCGGGACTGAGGTTCGTCCTGGCGCGACTTTGCGTGGTTCTACTCATTCTCCCATGACAGCACAAGAAATTCGCGATCAGTTCGAACGGTGGGAAAAACCGTTTATGGAAGCACTCGGGTCTAGCGATCTTGAAAAGGCGAAAGGCGCTTTGGTGTCGGTCGATGTTATTCAGGCGTACGCGCTCACGGAGATCGCAGCACAGTTAGCCGAACTGAATGAAAAATGGGATCAGACAACGTCCACTCGTACGACTTCAGCAACCCGGCATATTTCGGTGCTGGAATGACCACCTACATCGGCATGCGGCACGACGGGCACGCGATCGTGAGTGTGGTCGATGACCGCACCCGCTGTGCTTCCATGCTCGATCCTGGGTATCGGCACGTCACCAAGTCACCCAACGGTTTTGATTGGGGATACACCGGCGCCGCTCCGTCGCAACTCGCCTTCGCGATTCTTTTAGACCACTACGGTGCACCCGGGCCGGCGTTGCTGTTCTATCAGGATTTCAAGGAATCGGTAGTCGCGTTGTGGAATGCCGACCGGTGGGAACTCACCACCGTGGAAATCGAATCGGCACTCGAAAAAATCCGCATCCTGCGCTCACGCGCCACGAAGGAACTTGCATGGAAACAATCCACCTAGAGTTAAACGCGGACGAAGCGGGAATCCTGATCTATGCCCTGGGAAGCTGTACGAAGATTCCCGAGGCCTGGCCGTTAGCACAACGGGTGCTGAATCTCGTCTCACACCCGAACCTGCTGCCAACGGGCGCCGCATCCGTACCGCCGCCGGCTGTGGGGGGATCCACACCGGCCGCGGTTGCGGCGCCAGCAGAAGCGAAGAACGGCACGGGCGAGCTCGCGATTACTCCCATCGAGGTCGAGCAATCGGCCGACGGCAAAGCGATGGTGGTTACCTACCTGATCCGGAGTGGCAGTGTCACGAAAAAGAAAACGGTTCGCTCCTGGGATCCAACGTTGTTCTCTTCCCTGCTCGCAAGCAAAGGTGTCGCGACAACGTTTGTGGTCAAAGAGTCGAAAGGCTTTCTGAACATCGTGGGGGTGAAACGGTGAACCTGTTTCAACGTTGGCGACGATGGCAAATCGTGCTGTTCTCCGGAAGCTTCTCGATGCTGTTTACTGCCGCATGTCTCTATCCGATGACTCGGTTTGATCGCGATGGGGGAAGGTGGCAGTTAGTCGAAATCGGGGTTGGTTTGATTCTGATGGGGGTTTCCTATCTCTGGCCGAAACGGGCGTGAGCGGGGATGACTTTCCGACTTTTCCAGTTGCTTACGCTTTTCACCGCGATTCGTCGCGAGGATCCGGAACTCTGGGAAAGGATTCAAGCTTTCGCACGCAAATGGCTCAACACTTCACACGTAACACCGTAGCGGCACAAGCGTGGTGCCTGAAATGTAACAAGCAAACCATGCACCGCGTTGACGATCGCCGGATCGGTCCGTGTATGGAGTGCATAGCCGAACTCGAGCGCAAGCACGACGCGGTAAAGGATGTTCCGAAAGAAACTCAGAGGAACTTATTTCAGAAATGACAAACAAAGCGAATAAGCAACTCGCACTCATCGAAGGTCCGGACGCGAAAGACGGTGAACTAAAAGCGTGGGCACTCGTCGAACTGTTCGGGCACCAACGGATTGTTGGATTCCTCTCACAGCAAACTTTCGGCACGGGTGTGCTGTTTCGCGTCGACGTGCCGGATCTGCTGAAAGACGGCAAGGTAGTGCGGGAAGGTTTCACCCGCTATTTCGGATTGTCGTCCATCTACTCGATCACACCGGTTTCTGAATCCGTGGTGCGGGAACTCTTGCCGTCGATTGACGGTGCACCCGCACGGCCGATGTCTCTCAAGTCTTACAGCAACGATTCTGATTACTGAAAGGGGGAGTCATGAACACTGATCACACGTTAGAGGTTCCAAAGTTCACCGGCGATATCACAAATCGGTGCGCGGTCGCGATGGATAGTCAGGGCAGTGTCATGTTGATGAATCCTGGCGCATCGATCGCGATGAGCAAAGAACAAGCGTTAGTGCATGCGGCTTGGCTCGTTGCCCTGGCGGATCGGTCGGAAAACTTCGAAGAGTTCCGCGCGATCTTGAAAGCGGTGCTCGAAACATGAGTGAACCCGAGTCGCACGATTACACGATGGTCACGATCGAGATTCCCGCGGAAGTTTTCGAATTCTTTTCGCGTGCTTCCGGTGGGCAAGGGGAACAAGCGATTGCAAACGCACTGCGAACCCTGATGGAGATGTTCTCCGTATGACGCGGTTACTTGCGATTCCGGCTTTCCTTTTCGGGGTTCTGTTTCTCTGCACCATTGGCATGATCGGTGAGATCACACACAACCTTGGCTCTGGCTGGTCCTCTGGAAAGGTTTTCGGTTTCACGCTGATGGTTATGTTCGCGCTCGGTGGGTTCGTTCTTCTCGCTCTATCCGGTGTGATTCTGGTGAAAGGGGTGCCGTTTTGATCGGTCAACCGTTTCATTTCAAGGTGCCTCTACTCCCGCCGTCGGTGAACCACTACAAGCAACCGAAACGGGGTGGTGGGTGGTACCGGGCGAAGGAAGCGATCGCGTTCGTCGATGCGGTGTGTGTGTTCTCCCACAAAACCAAACTTTCGGGAAACTTCTATGGGCTCGAACTCTGGTTTTTCCTGGGACCTTCGAAACGCAATCTTTCCTCGAATGACGTTGACAACTTTCAGAAAGTGGCAATCGATGCCCTGGTGCGGGCCACGGTGATCAAAACCGATGGCCGCCTGCTCGACTTGCACGTACACAAACGCTTCGTAGCAACCGACCGTGAAGAGCGGACGGAATACTTCGTAACAGGAAGGCAACTCGATGAGAGAGAAGTTTTTCAACAAGGGCAGTTATCTGCTACGGCTGGATGACATCCGGCCGCGGGAAGCGAAACCAAACAAGCGCATTCATCTGAATTGCTCGATGGAACTCACCGAAGACATGATGCAGCACGCACCGACCCGGATCCGGCGCGTGTGGGAGATTGTTGCCAACCCGCAACTTGACACGTTCCACGTGCCGATTTCTTCCCAACTCAAGGGAATTGAAATTGAACTCTTCCCTTCTGAGCCCATTTTGCCGAATGACGTTCCGGTGCTGGTCTGTATCAAAAACTCAATCCTGCGGGATATCCGCATCGATCGAGAAAAGGTCGACGAAAAGAACTGGACCACTCGGCTTTGTTTCTCGCTCGGCGTCTCCTGGGATTCAAACGTGTGGAAGTGGGGTGAGGATTACGTTTTTATGGAGTGTTACGCGCAGTTCTCACAATCTCAGTCGGAACTCTTCGACGACAATCCCGCCGATGCCGTAATTGCGACTCCTGAGGCTGAGAGGCTGCGTAACGCGGAAGTCGAGGATTTAACTCACCAACTCGGTACAAACGCGCCAGAGGCCACGCAAGCGCTGGCAATCGACCCTCTACGAACGGATGAGAAACCGAAACGTAGAGGTCGACCGCGCACTTTGCCGTTAGTGAATGCCGGCGACAGGAGACCGGCGCCCCGTGCCTGACCGCACGCATGAGGATTTATGTCCAAACTTCAGTGTCCGACATGCTTTCACTATTTTGATCCGCAAGTGCACAGCGATTCGGTTGCAGAGTTTTGCTCGGACCGTTGCGCGTCTGTGGCGCAGACCTATCTAGAAGCCGGAACAATGCGAGTTTGTTTCAGATGTCGCGTGGAGTTTCCAGCACTCGAACCGGACTGGCGTCTGTGTGGGAATTGTGCACGCAACCGCGCGCGAAATTCACGCGATATCCGCAACTTATGCTCACGCGACATTGATGGTCGGCTGGTTCGGAATGAGTGAGTTAGGGAGTGTCATCCACAAATGCACAGGCATCTACTTCTACGGCTGTTAGGTTTTGTACTTGGTTTTGATGTTGATTTAGATCTTGGTTCTTAGTTGAGATTTTCGCGCGCGCGCGTTCTCTTTCTATGCGACCGGAAGACATGAAATTGTTGAGTGAACTGCTTCGGGAATCGAGCAAGTACCGGTGTCCTGAACGGGTGCGCGGTGACACTGCAACCTATCATCCGACCGCACTCG
>Ga0210401_10000268_pt1 | contig 66394 bp, 58 predicted proteins | sample IncBWH32MmetaG_FD_150866 | JGI IMG/M metagenome (GOLD analysis project Ga0210401, IMG submission 150866) | Forest soil microbial communities from Barre Woods Harvard Forest LTER site, Petersham, Massachusetts, United States - Inc-BW-H-32-M | ecosystem: Environmental > Terrestrial > Soil >...
GCGCTCGATCGTTATTTGGATGCCCGTCAGGCTCGAACGACGGAACTTGCCTGGTTTTTGGCCGGATTGGCACACGCGGCGATGGAGTCTGAGAAGACGGCCTCTCAAGTGAGGGACTTGGCCATTTCCACCTATCAGCGTTTGAAACTGAATCAGGGGGAGCACGGTTTCTTTGGCCACTTGGCGGAGAACAAATCTTTGCGCGGTATTCTCCGAGGTCGCATCGGGAGTTTTGCGGATCAAATCTATCCCATTTACGCGCTCTCGAAATACGCGACGGCCTTCCACGTCGAAGAGGCTCTCGGCCCGGCTCTTCACTGCGCTTCTGCTATTTGCTGCGCGCAAGGAGCACTGGGCCAGTGGTGGTGGTTGTACGACTCCCACACAGATCGCATTTCCAGCCGTTACCCTGTTTATTCTGTTCATCAGCACGGCATGGCACCGATGGGATTGTTCGCGTTGGAGCAGGCCACTGGCCAGAGCTTCAAGGAGCATATTTATCGGGGCTTGCGCTGGGTGTACGGCTCGAATGAGCTCGGCGTTGACATGAGGGATCTGGGGCAGAATGTAATCTGGCGCTGCATCCGTCCGAGAAATAAATGGACAAAGTATTGGAGCACTGCCGGGAGCCTGGTGCGTTCCCCGAATGACAATGCTTCGGTGGGGCCGCTGGAAGTCCTTTTTGAGGAGCGGCCGTACGAATCGGGCTGGCTGCTCTATGCCTTTGCTCCGTTCGAGGGTTCCGAAATTTAACCGCGAACGGGCTGGACGCGGATGCGCCATTGTTTACGGATTAAATCTCGCAGACTGCAGACTAGAGAGGGTTTGGAACAGCGATGGAGATTAAGATTGAGAACCGGTATTTGAGGAATGTGGTCGTCCTGGTCCCCGAAGTTTTCCAGGATAGCCGCGGCTTCTTTATGGAAACTTTTCGTGAGGACCAGTTCAAGGCCCTCGGCTTGCCCACTCACTTTGTCCAGGACAATCACTCGCGCTCGACAAAAGGTGTCCTGCGAGGATTGCACTTCCAGTGGGATCCGCCCATGGGCAAGTTGATGCGTGTCACGATGGGCAGTGCATTTCTGGTTGCAGTGGATATCCGCAAGGGATCGCCAACCCTTGGCGAATGGGTTGGCGTGGAAGCCTCGGTTGAAAACAGGCGCCAGGTGTGGGCTCCAGCCGGTTTTGCCCGGGGTTTCTGTGTTCTTTCCGACGTCGCGGAAATCCAGTACAAGTGCACCGGAATCTACAGCAACAAAGGGGAATCCGGTATTCGCTGGGATGACCCCAAAATCGGGGTCAAGTGGCCGATAAACGATGTCGTGCTCTCGGATAAAGACCGGAACGCGCAAAACCTGGAGCAGTGGCTGGGGCGTCCGGAAGCGGCAAATTTCAGCTACTAATCCAAATTCTACGGATCCAAGGAGGAACCGTGAAACTCCTCATCGCTGGCGGCGCAGGTTATGTTGGTTCGGCCCTGATTCCCAAGTTGCTTGATCGAGGCTACAAAGTCGACGTCGTCGACCTGTTCTGGTTTGGCAACCACTTGCCCAAACAAGTCGGGATCCTAAACAAGGACATCTTTCAACTGACGGAGGAAGATCTGGAGCCGTATGACCAGGTTATCTTCCTGGCGGGCCTTTCCAATGACCCTATGGCGGAATATTCGCCCAGCAAAAACTTCGTGTTCAACGCCGCCGCCCCGTCCTATCTCGCCTACACGGCCAAGCGCGCCAAAGTGAAGAGGTACGTCTACGCCAGTTCTTGCTCCGTCTACGGTTACACGGAGAATGAACTTTACGACGAGACGCGCGCTGTGAGCTCCACCTACCCGTATGGCATCTCCAAGCTGCAAGGCGAGCAGGCTGCGCTTCAACTGATCGACGATAATTTTTCCGTGATCTCACTGCGGAAGGGAACGATTTCCGGCTACAGCCCGCGCATGCGCCTTGACCTGATCATCAACACGATGTTCAAGAACGCCATGAAAGAGCGCACCATCACCGTCAACAACCCCTCTATCTGGAGACCGATTCTGAGCATCCAGGACGCGGTGACCGCGTACATTCGCGCCATCGAAGCGAACCATAAGATTTCGGGTGTTTTCAACGTCGCATCCGGCAACTACACGGTCGGAGAAGTGGGCGACTTGGTCAAAGGCGCGATCGAAGAGCGCTTGGGAAATTCGATCCACCTGAATATCAAGCACATTCAGGATTTCAGAAATTACAAAGTCAGCATCGAGAAAGCGAAAAACGTTCTTAGCTTCCACCCGGCTGGCGATCTGAAATCCATCGTGAAGAACTTGATCGACAACATGGATAAGTTCCAGGATTGGGACAACCCGATGTATTCCAACATGAGCACTTTCAAGGCGATCGAAAGTGGCATCGAGATTCACGCCATGGCAAAGGCGCTCTAACCATGAAGATTGCCGTAATCGGTGCGAATGGACAGCTTGGCAGCGATCTGGTTGTCGCTTTTTCTGATAATGGGGATGCTGTTTGCGGATTGTCGCATGCGGAGATTGATATTGCCGATGCTCAATCTGTCACTCGAGCGCTGGAAGGAATTCGGCCCGAGGCGATTGTGAACACCGCCGCGATGCATCACGTCGAGAATTGCGAACGCGAACCCGAGAAAGCCCTGGCGGTCAACGCCCTGGGAGCAAGAAATCTGGCAATGGTCGCGCGGGACCTTGGCGCGGTCCTCATGCACGTGAGCACGGATTATGTGTTCGACGGCAGCAAGGGCAGCCCGTACAGGGAAGAAGACACCCCCCGGCCCCTCAACGCGTACGGCATCAGCAAGTTAGCTGGCGAGCACTTTGTTCGCGCGACGACTCCCAGACATTTTGTAATTCGCACCTCTGGTCTCTACGGAAAAAGCCCTTGCCGCGCCAAGGGCGGCCTGAACTTCATAGAACTCATGCTGAAACTGGCGAGGGAGAGAGGTGAAGTGAAAGTTGTGGACAGTGAGGTGGTTTCCCCGACTTCCACCGCGGAGCTGGCCCTGCAGATTGTTCGGCTGAGCCGATCAGATTCCTTCGGGCTTTACCATGCGACGGCGGAGGGTAGTTGCTCCTGGTACGAATTCGCCCGGGAAATCTTCGCGCTGACAGGTACTGCGGTCCGATTGAAGGTAGCGTCACCGGACGAATTCCCAGCCAAGGTGCCTCGGCCAAAATACTCTGTGCTCGAAAATGCGGCGCTGAAAAGCCGCGGCTTGAATGTGTTTAAGCCGTGGCAGGATGCGCTTCGAACATACCTTGGGGATCGAGTCGAAGTATCTTCTTCTCAAACAGCCCATACGTGACTGGCTTCTCTGGCAAAGAGATCGCCGTTTCGCCTGGAAGCTGACGGGTATCAATTGTCAGCCAAGCAAGAAACTCCGCTCCTCGATCTGCTCGACCGCTTCATAATGACCAGATAGCATCTAACACTGAGATCGCATTTTTCCTCCGAGCGGCACCAATGGATGACATGGAACCAACCAAGACAGCTAAGATACTCACCATCGTGGGCGCCCGGCCAAATTTTATGAAGGCGGCGCCGATCCTCGCTGCGATTCGAAATCACAACGAGCGCCAGGCCGCGCTCGCTGATCCCGCGGGCGCGGGGAAAACCCGTTTTACGCTGCAAAACGTGCTGGTTCATACAGGTCAACATTACGACGAAGCCATGTCGGACCGGTTTTTTGCCGATCTGAAGATTCCGAAGCCGGATGTGCATTTGGGAGTCGGATCAGGTTCCCACGCGGCACAGACGGCCGAGATCATGAGACGTTTCGAGGAGGTCCTGCTGCGTGAGAGGCCTGACCTGTTGATCGTTGTCGGCGACGTGAACTCGACTCTGGCCTGCGCCTTGGTCGCCTCCAAGATCTCGTTCGATGCCAAGGGAACCAGGCCGCTGATCGCCCATGTCGAAGCCGGGCTTCGTTCCTTTGATCGCGACATGCCGGAGGAGATCAATCGGATTCTCACCGATCACGTCGCCGACCTGCTATTTATCACCGAGGAGAGCGGACTGCGAAATCTGCGCCAGGAAGGCGTACCTGACGCGAAAGTTCATTTTGTCGGTAACACAATGATCGATTCACTTCTGGCATTCAAGGAGCAGGCCAACGGCTCCGACATTCTGGACCGGTTGAGCCTCCGGAGCCGCAATGGCGAGAACGGATCAGCGAATGGCACAAACCGCTACGCCCTGCTGACGCTCCATCGGCCATCCAATGTTGATCAACCGGCGACATTTCTGAATATCCTGAAAGGGTTGGAGGACTTGTCCAGCTCCTGTCCTGTTATCTTCCCGGCGCATCCGAGGACACAGAAAAGAATTGCTGAATTTGGGTTCAACCAATTCTTCGGCGCCAAGGATAGAAACCAGGGAAAAGTGCAATCAAGCTCCGGTGGGACGAATGGTTCCATCCGCATGATTGATCCGCTTGGCTATCTCGATTTTCTTTGCCTGATGTCGCACGCGACCATCGTGATCACGGACTCCGGAGGCATCCAGGAAGAGACGACTTGCCTGGGAGTTCCGTGTGTCACCGTGCGGGAGAATACGGAGCGGCCCATCACTGTCAAGGTCGGCACGAATGTCCTCGCGGGAACGAGCCAGGAAGGTATTCGCCAGGCGACTCGGCGACAACTCGAATCAAGAGTCACGGGTGGCGTCCCTGAAGGATGGGACGGCAAGAGCGCTCAACGAATTCTTGAAGTAATTTACCATGCGATTGAAGAGAAGCAGACACCTGAAGTGTCTTGACACGGGTCGTTTCAGGCCATCGCAGCAATGTTTCAAGCGGTCGTTCAAGTGGTCCTAACAGAAGGTGACGGTAAATCGAAATGACGCGATACGTAATCATTACACCTGTTCGTGACGAGGAAAAGTACATCGAGGCAACCCTGGAATGTGTTCTTCGCCAGACGATATTGCCCGTGGAATGGGTGATCGTTGACGACGGTTCTACTGACCGAACGGGCGCAATTCTTGACCGGTATGCGGTTCAGTATCCATGGATCCGCGTTATACACCGATTGAATCGCGGCTTCCGGAAATCCGGCGGTGGTGTGATGGAAGCATTTTCCGAAGGATATAACTCACTTCGGTGCAATGACTGGGAATTTATTGCGAAGCTCGATGGAGATTTAAGCTTTGCTCCGGAGTATTTCGAAAAATGCTTTGAATACTTCCGGAGAGATCCTGAACTCGGGATTGGTGGCGGGCAAATCTTCCATGACATCTCTGGGGCCCTCAAACTCGAGAAGACTCCAAAGTTTCACGTGCGAGGGGCTACAAAGATTTACAGGGCCGCCTGCTGGAAGACGATTGGCGGCTTATGGCCAGCCACGGGATGGGACACGATCGACGAAGTCAAAGCAAACATGTTGGGATGGAAGACGTATGCATTTGAGGACCTGCATCTACTTCATCATCGTGTCACGGGAGCCGCGGACGGCCTCCTGCGTGACAGGTTGAAACACGGAATGGTCTGCTACATTTCCGGTTATCACCCTCTTTTTGTTGTTGCTAGTTGCTTGTATCGGATTCCTCAGAAGCCCTACGTCGTTGGTGCGGCCGCAACTATGTATGGATTTCTAAAGGCTCATTTTATCCAACCCGCCCGCTTGGACGATCGCTCCTATCTCGCCTATATTCGCCGTCAACAACTGAGGCGCCTCCTTGGGATGCAGACCATCTGGAGGTGATCTCCAGCCTGGAGCAGTCAGACTCGATCTATGTGCGGAATTTGCGGAAAATTGATGCTTGATGCGGAGGCGGCGGTATCTCCCGCGCTCGTGAAGGCCATGGCCGACACGATTGCGCACCGCGGGCCAGACGATGAGGGGTACTACGTTTCGGGACCGGTTGGCCTGGGCTTCCGTCGGCTTTCCATCATCGACCTTCAGACTGGCCACCAGCCCCTTTCGAACGAAGACGACACCGTCTGGATTGTTTTCAACGGGGAGATTTACAACTACCAGGAATTGCGAGACCTGCTGCTCAGCAAGGGGCATGTGTTCAAGACGCGGACGGACACGGAAGTGATTGTCCATCTTTACGAGGAATTTGGTCCGAAATGTTTGGAGAAACTCCAAGGGATGTATGGTTTAGCCATCTGGGATACCAAGGCCAGGAGCCTCTTCCTTGCGAGAGACCGAGTCGGAATTAAACCGCTCTACTACTGCCTGACCGGCAAATCTTTGGTTTTCGGCTCAGAGATCAAGGCAATCCTTGCAGACCCGTCCGTAAAACGTGAGATCGCTCCCGAACTGATCGACAGGTTTTTGACTTTCCTGTATATGCCTGGCGAAGAAACTTTGCTGGCAGGAATCAAAAAACTCGCTCCGGGACACTATCTTCTCATCAAGGATGGAAAGGCCGAAGTGCGGCAGTACTGGGATCTGGATCTCGCGGAACCCTCCCGGAAGATCAGCCTCGCGGATGCAGAGGCTGAACTGCAGAGCCTGCTGGCCAAAACGGTTGAGCTGCACATGATCGCGGATGTTCCCGTCGGTGTCCTTCTCAGTGGGGGAGTGGATTCTACTGCCGTCCTCAGCCTCGCCGTAAACGGGACGGATAAGAAGATCAGCACTTTCACCGTAGGCTTCTCCGGCGGCGAAGTTGCCGACGAGCGACCCTACGCAAAATTGGCAGCCGAGAGGTACGGCACCCAGCACTACGACATGACCATCACGGCGAAGGATTTCGCGGCGTTCATCCCCCAATACGTATGGCACATGGAAGAGCCCGTCTGTGAGCCACCCGCGATTGCCATGTACTACGTTTCGAAACTAGCGAGAAACCATGTCAAGGTGCTTCTCTCGGGAGAGGGTGGAGACGAAGCATTTGCAGGCTACAGCAATTATCGCAACTTGGTTTGGCTGGAACGCCTGAAGCAAGGGATTCCTTCGCTTAACCGAACCTTTGCGCGGGGGCTTTCATTTGCCAACTCGCTGTTCCATTCACCTCGCGTGGCAAAGTACGCGCCTTTGCTGAATGATCGGTTCCCTGAGTACTACTACAGTTGCACGTCGAATCCGTATCGCTACAGTGGAAATCGATTGGGCGAGACATACTCCACCGGTTTTGCATCTGGGATCGATCGGGAGCACTCGCTTGAGCCCGTGCGCCGGCTGCAAGCCAAAGTTCGCAGTCGCAACATGCTGGACGCAATGCTTTATATCGACACGAAGACCTGGTTGCCCGACGAGTTGTTGATCAAGGCGGACAAAATGACCATGGCAAATTCTGTCGAACTGCGCGTACCGCTCCTGGATCACAAAGTTCTGGAATTTGCCACGTCGTTGCCATCCAATTACAAGCTGAACGGATTCAAGACGAAATACATTCTTAAGAAGGCAATGGCCCAGAAAATCCCCGTCGAGATTCGAGACCGCAAGAAGACTGGGTTCCCGGTGCCTTATGAGTCGTGGCTTCGAAACGACCTCAAGGATGTCGTCTGGGGTGTTTTGACGGACCGCAAGACAATCGATCGGGGTTATTTCGGCAAAAACGCAATCGAGGGACTGCTCCGAGCCAACGCGAGCGGGGCCAACTATTCCAAGGAGATATTCTCGTTACTCAACTTGGAGATTTGGCAGCGGACATTTCTGGAGCAGGAACAAGTTGTACTACACTAGATTTAGGCAGAAGGCGCTCGATTTCGCTGCCGGAACGCTCTGGCGGCTTCCTGGGTCATTCGGTGTGGTCCGCATGCTCGGTCCGTCGTACTCATTGCGCTGCGTAGTTTTTCACCAGATTTCAGCCGCGGAGTCTCCATTTACTACGGGGATGAATGTGAGCACCACACCTGATGAATTTGAAGGTGCTTTGAGATTTCTTACCACGCATTACAAGCCAGTACGACTCGAAGATGTGTTGGGGGCCTCGGCAGGCGGCAGCCTACCCCCTCGCGCAGTGCTCGTGACCTTTGATGACGCCTATGCATCAGTTGTGGAAGTGGCCGCGCCGTTGTGCCGGAGATATGGCGTACCGGCAGTCTTTTTCGTGAATGCCGCGTTTCTCAATAATCGGCGCCTGGCGCCAGATAATCTCGTCTGCTACGTGGCGAATGTACGGGGAATGCAACCAATAAATGGCGCTGTACGCACAGTGCGCGGCTACGAAACGGCCCAATTGCAATCCGTAACCGAAGTATTCTCGAGTTTCTTTCCGTCCATTACTCTGACGGAGAGGGAGACATTTCTCGAAGCGCTGCAGCACTTGGCAGGGATCAGCGAATCCCGTATGGCGGAAGAATCGGCTCTCTACTTGACCACCCAGCAGCTTCGGTCTCTAGCATCCTTTGATTTCGAAATCGGAAACCATACTTACAGTCACGTGCACTGCCGGCGCTTATCGAAGACGGAGTTCTGCGAGGAAATTGATAGGAATAAGGCTGAGTTAGAAGCGCTTTTGGCCACAAAAGTACGGTCCTTCAGCCAACCCTACGGTTCCTCGAAAGATCTTACTCCCGAGTTGGTGCGCCACCTCAGAGACTCTGGCCACGAAGCCGTTTTTTTGAGCGAGAGTGTTGCCAACCTGCGAGGTGCTGACCCATTCCACCTCGACAGAGTCAATCCTCGTGTTCAAGGCGATAAAACTTTTTTCTTGGAGCTCGAGATCCTGCCCCGTCTGCGCGCGATAAGAAACCGGTTCCTCCACGGCTGCGGAATGATTCAGGCTGACCGAATCTCCGAGTTCCGGGTTAACTAAGAACTGCGAAGTCCAGCTGGTGCTTTGCTCGAGTGAATTGGGAAAAACTATGGATCTAAGGATGGGAGACCAATGACCCGCGAGGAATTTCTTTTGCAAATGGATGAGATTATTGACTTGAGCCCTGGAACACTCAGAGGGCATGAAAAGCTGGAAGACTTGAAGAACTGGGATTCCACCATTCTCATTAGCTTGATTGCGTTTGCCGACACTAATAACGGTGTGCCTATCGCTCCTGACCAGGTTGTAGCGTGTACCACGGTTGCAGACCTCTTGCGCATGGCTCTCGTGGATAGTTAGGGCTCTTGACGAGACCGCGGAATCATTCGAAAAATCTGCACGACTACCATGGACCTGCCTGTAGTTCCTTGAAGGGCGCGTAACCACAACAATATCACACGTAAAGATCAAAGGTAGCGAGGAAGAACAAGGGTCGATGCAGAATCTTGGTTGGCAAGTCGAAGTGGATCGCGTAACGCACGCTGAATGGGCGGAGATGCTCGATCTGTTCAACGATGCGAATGTATATCAGACGTTGCCTTATGGCCGAGTCCGCTGGGGTGAGAAAAATCTTAGTCACATGGTCTTGAAGCGCGACGGTGAAGTTCTGGGAATGGCGCAGCTCCGGATCGTTCGGCCGACTAGATTAAAATTCGGCATGGCGTATTTACGGTGGGGTCCTTTGTTCGAACGGCGCGGAAGACCGTTAGATCCTGAAGTGGCCAGCAGCATGGCGCAAGCTCTGAAAGAGGAATACGTCGCCAAGAGAAGACTTTTCCTGCGCGTTCTCCCGAGCGCGTTTGTCGGATCGGCACGCGCCGAGGCCATACAATCTGGATTTTCCAGTTTCAGTGGTGAGCCCTCCACTGCCGACAACACCTACAGAACGTTTGTTTTGGATTTGGGTCCTTCACTGGAAGAATTGAGGAAGAACCTCGATCCAAAGTGGCGGAATAAACTCTCAGGGGCCGAAAAAAACAATCTCAGGGTCATGGCCGGAAACGGGATCGAGGAATACAAAATCTTCTGTCAGCTCTTCTACGAGATGTGGAGACGGAAGAGGTTCGAAACAACTGTGGACGTTGAGGAGTTCCGGCGGATGCAAGAACTCCTAGCGGAGCCTCATCGCATGCAGGTCTTAATTTGTCAGAATGGGGAAATCCCGGTAGCGGGGCTTGTCGCTTCGGCTATCGGTGATTCCGCGATCTATCTGCTTGGAGCAACAAGCGACGAGGGGCTGAACACAAAGGGCGCGTATCTCCTGCAGTGGACCTTGATTAAATGGCTCAAGGAAAAGGGCATCCGATGGTACGACCTGGGAGGCATCAATCCCAAAGGCAACCCAGGGGTATATTCCTTTAAAAAAGGATTTTCTGGCGTAGATGTTTGTCAGTTGAATCCCTTGGTCGCGTGCGAGAGTGCTCTCTCCTCGGGAATTGTCAAGGCGGGCCTAGCCATGCAGCGGGCGCTTCGCAGTTTTATGAGCACGTTAAATCTTGGCCGCGCCTTCAGGCAGTTTGCAACAAGGAATTAAGTCCGCACCATGTCTTCCAATTCTAACTCGATCGAGATATCGGTTGTCATCGTTGGCTGGAACGCGAGCCATTATCTGGAGCTTTGCCTAGATAGTCTGGCCAAGGCTCCGCCACGACGCTGCATGGAAGTGCTTGTCGTGGACAACGCTTCGAGTGACGACTCCGTAGAAATGGTAGAGACCAAGTTCCCTTGGGTGAAACTGATCAAGAGCCAGGAAAACTTGGGCTTTTCCAAAGGCAACAACGTCGCTATCCGCCAAGCCCGGGGGCGGTACATCGCGCTGGTAAACCCGGATGTGATTGTGTTCCCTGGCTGCCTGGATGCACTCGCTGATTTCCTGGACCAGAATCCCAAGGTAGGTAACGTAGGACCCCGCGTGTTTAACCCGGACATGTCCATGCAGAGCACCTGCCGGCGATTCCCAACCCTGTGGAACAACTTTTGTTCGTCCAGTGGTCTTTCTTCCAAGTTGAAAAACTCGCGCTTCTTTGCGGGCGAGCACATGTTCTATTTCCCACACGACCGGACGCTCGCCGTAGATGTAATAGTCGGATGTTTTTCCTTTATCCGTCGCGAAGCCTTCGATCAAGTTGGCCTGCTCGATGAAGACCTGTTTATGTACGGCGATGACGTGGATTGGTGCCGGCGTGCGCGGAATGCCGGATGGCAGGTAGTATTTGATCCGGGCGGGCAGGCTATTCACGATCGAGGGAAAATCACGGCGCCGTATCCGGTGCGTTTTGCAGTCGCGCAACAGCGCTCAGTCCTGCACTATTGGACCAAGCATCACGGCTTCTTCGGCGTGTTGGGAATCCGGAGCATCATGTTTTTTCATCACGTGCTGCGCTACGCGTTCGCTGCCGTGTTGGGCCTAGCGCACTCTAAGGAAATCACGCAAAACGATGTGCGGAAACAAGTGAGCGCCGCTTGCCTCCGTCAGTTGCTCACCGGTAGCGTTCCGAACCAGGCGTGAAGGTCCGCTGCAGCGGAAAATTGGGAAGGTCAACACCGTGGAAATACTGAACTCATTCAGTCGTGCCAGGGAATATCTCAAACGGCACGGGCTCGCGGAGACTCTACAGCGTGCGGGGGTGGTGGTGCGGAGGGAGTTATTCGCGAACCGTATGGTTGTGTATTATTGCGACCTGGCGAAGTTGTCCGCGAAGCCGGTAGTCGTTCCAGAGTCGGTAAGAATCGAGCGAGTACGGACCGAGGGCGCACTTGGCGCGGAGGACCGGGAGGCCATCACCGGCTTCTGGAATCCGGAATTGGCCCAGCAAAACATCCGCGAGAGATTTGAGAAGAGCGCGACCCTGTGGCTGGTCCGGTCCGGGGACAAACTGGCTGGCTATGGATGGACCATTCAGGACCGGCCAATCTCGCCGTACTACTTTCCCATCACGCCCGGCGATGTGCAGTTCTTCGACTTCCTGGTGTTCCCCAAATTTCGCGGCCGGGCCATCCAGTGGCTCTTGACGACATACATCCTAAACTTGTTGAAGGAGGAGGGTGCGTCGCGCGCGTTTGCCGACACGCACGAGTGGAACGAGGCGCAGTTGGCGTCATTCAAGATGACGGCGTTCCGCCCGCTTGGTATGGTTCGGACGGTGACGCTGTTCGGGCACTCTTTTTCGGGGTGGTCAGAGATGAAAACTACGATGCCGAAAAAAATCAACGCCGAACGCGGCTCGGCGGCCGCCGTTGCGAGGCCCCATGGGCGCTGAATCCCGGGAGAACTTGCGTCCAGCCGAAGACTTAAAGATGCACCACGTGGGATTCGTGGTTAAGTCCATCCAGGATTGTGGCCAGGCGTTCGCGGTTGCAGTGGGAGCGACATGGGACGGAAATATCGTGTTCGATCCAATACAAAACGTGAAGGTGACCTTTTTTGAGGGACGCAGTCAGACAGATCCATTGATCGAGTTGGTCGAGCCGGGAGGCGAAGGCTCACCTGTGACGCGATTTCTAGAACGCGGGGGAGGACTGCATCACCTCTGTTATGAAGTGAACGACCTGGAAGGGCATCTGGAGTTTTGCAGAGCTGTGGGTAATACCATCATCAGGCTTCCAGTGCCAGCCGTTGCATTTGGCGGAAGGCGGATTGCCTGGGCTGTCACACGGAGGAAGTTGCTCATGGAATTTTTGGAGCGGTAAGGTTGTGGCTAGAGCACAGCCGGCACAAAAAGGAATCTCGCATAAAGAGCAGCGGTTTATCATTCAGTTCAAAGATCATCCAACGATTGGACAGGAGCGCCGGATACAGCAACCAATGACACGCACCGAATTCTTGCTGGAGATGGAAGAGATTCTGGGGTTGAACCCCGGAACGCTCAAAGGTCAGGAGAAGCTTGAGGATCTCGAAAACTGGGATTCGACGGCATTGGTGAGCCTGATCGCGATGGCCGAGAGCCGCAGCAATACAGAGATAACTCTGGACCAGGTGGTCAGCTGCTCGACGGTGGCGGATTTGCTACGACTGGTACCGCTGGAAGGCCAGCCGAATTGAAGGCCGGCGAATCGCCGGAAATTCCTCTCTCGAATTGGAATCCAAGATTATGAAATGGGAACTCCCGAAGGAACTGAAACATCCGATTGACGTTGCTACGGTGCTGCGCAAACGCCGGAGTTTGAAGCGCGAACTGCTGGAGCAACCGAGCCTCCTGGCGACGCGGATTGCGATCCTGGGCGGATCGACAACCGCGGAGGTGAAGAGCATGCTGGAGATATTCCTGCTTGCACACGGAATCCAGCCCACTTTCTACGAATCGGAGTACAACCGTTACAGCGAAGACGTGATCTTTGAGAATCCGGAGTTGTGGGAGTTCAAGCCGGAAATCGTGTATCTGCACACAACGTGGCACAATGTGTCGCAGTTTCCGGAACTGTTGGAGGGCGACGCGGAGGTTGAGCAACGATTGCGGGAGGAAGTCAGCCGGTTTGAGGCCATCTGGGAGAAAATCCAGTCGAAATTGGGAGCCTTAGTCATTCAGAATAATTTCGATCTTCCTTCGCTGCGGCCATTGGGGAACCTGGAAGGCTCCGCCGTATATGGCCGGATACATTTTCTGATGCGGCTGAACGCAGAGTTTGCCAACTTCGCGCGCACGCATTCACGGTTCCTGATCCACGACATCCAGTATCTTTCCGCACAGGTCGGGCTAAATGCCTGGTTTGAACCCATGTACTGGTACAGTTTTCACACGGCTTTGAGCCCAACCGCGACGGTGGCGCTCGCGCAGAGTTTGGCTGCAATGGTGAAGTCGGTTTACGGGAAATCGAAGAAATGCCTCGTGCTGGATCTAGACAACACGTTGTGGGGTGGAGTGATCGGTGATGACGGTGTGCAAGGCCTGGTGCTGGGACGGGACAACCCAATGGGCGAGGCGTTCCAGAGCTTTCAGCGATACGCGAAACAGCTGCAGAGGCGAGGAGTGCTGCTAGCAGTGTGCTCGAAAAACGAACCGGAAACGGCTCCGCTGGGATTTACACACCCGGACAGTATCCTGAAGCTGGAAGACTTCAGCGCGTTCAAGGCCAATTGGAATCCCAAGCCAGACAATATTCGCGACATTGCTTTTGAACTAAACATCGGCCTGGACAGCTTCGTGTTTGTGGACGACAACCCGGCGGAACGCGCTCTGGTGGCGGCGCAGTTGCCTGAGGTGGCGGTGCCAGAAGTCGGTTCGGACGTTACCCGATATGCCGACGTGCTGGAGCAGGAGCGGTACTTCGAAGTAGACAAGATCGTGCGGGAAGACCTAAGCCGCGGCTCCTACTACACTGCAAACGTACAGCGCAATGTAAACCAGGGCAAATTCAGGGATTACGGAGAGTTCCTGACTTCTCTCGAAATGACCGCAGAGATCGCTCCGTTCTCTCCTGTGTATCTCGAGCGGATCGCCCAGTTGATTAACAAGACCAATCAATTCAATCTGACGACGCGCCGATATACTGGTGCGGAAGTCGAAGCCATGGCGAAGGACCCGCAATGTCTGACGCTCTACGGGCGGTTGACCGACAAGTTCGGAGACAACGGGCTGGTGTCGGTGCTAATCGGACGCGTGGCGCGCGAAACTCTGGAGATCGACGTTTGGCTGATGAGTTGCCGCGTCCTGAAACGCGAGATGGAACTGGCGATGTTCGACACGCTGATCGAGCAGTGCCAAGCGCGGGGCATCCAAAAGATCGTGGGCGTGTACATCCCTACCAAGAAAAACCCAATGGTTGCCGGGCTTTACGGAGAACTCGGGTTCACCAGCGCAGGAGACTCCACAGGTGGGCAGCAATTGTGGCAGCTTGAAGTTCCCCGGGAGTATGTTGCAAAATCGGTCCATATTCATAGAACCGCGGGGGTGGAATCCGCACAGGCGGTTTCCAGCCAGCCGTCATCGAAATAGGATTGGGAATCCGCAAGTGTTGCGTTTTCTTCTTCTTGGGTGATTGCGGACACAATCCCACGCCGACCTGAGAGCGGCGTTCTGCGATGAGTATAGCAAGAAGATTACTACTCTTGCGATACTTAAAATCTGCGAGATTTCCGATTGCGATACTCTTATTTTAAGGACGCCTTGACCAACCCTGTACTTATTCTGGCCTGTGGGCCAGTAGTCGCTCGAGTGCTGCTGGATGTAACTTGAGCACTGGAAGTGGTTTGGACGAGGAGACCTGTGATGGCAAGAGTTTTTCGGACCATGTTTTTGATGGCTTTCCTGCTTATTGCTGGGAAGGCTTACGCCGCCGGGGGCGCATGCCCTTCTGGCCCGAATTATCTCAACCCAACGACGGGGTCCATGGTCACGCTCGCGAGCCTCGGAGTGACCAACTGCTACTATATTTCAGCGGCTGGCTCCGATTCTAATTCCGGAACGTCTGAGGCGAGTCCGTGGCTGCACGCGCCGCAGATGCCTGCCTGCTCCGGCAATTGTGCCGTGGTGCAGAACAATAACAGTGGAATCCCCCCAGGAACTGGATTGATTCTGCGTGGCGGCGATACATGGCACATGGGGGACAGCAGCGCCTCTCCCTATACGGGAGGCACTTGGGATTTCAATTCGGGGCAAACACCCAGCGGAACAAGCAGCAATCCGATCTATCTGGGCGTGGATAAAACTTGGTTCGCGGGTGGTTCATGGACACGCCCGATATTGACCGGTGACAACCCCATTTGCAACGCGAGCACGCTGAGCTCCACCTGCCTCTCGTCTCCCTTATCCAATTCCGGCATCGTGCAGTATTATCTCACCAGCTGCAAGACGATTCCTGGCGGCACCAATGACATGCTTAGACTCAGTGCCAGAAAATACTACGTGATTGACAATTTTGAACTAATGGGCCTTTGCACGACATATCCCGGTCAGCAGGATGGGAATGATAATTTTGTCGCTTATGGCAGTGCTGGTGCCACGCTGACCTTCGAGAACCTCTATATGCACGGCTGGAGCCACCTTCGGTTTGCGGATGTAAATGGCGGACCGGGCTGCAATGCTGGTAACGTTTGCTTCAACACCTCGGCATTCGACGGCAGTGTTACGGGTGGCGGAGCGGGAGAGAATATCCTGTTCAACGTGATCGATGGTGCAGAGTCCGACCCGGCTGGTTTGGGGTTCTGCAAACACGGTGGGTACAACGTAGCTTACAACGTGATCCGCTATACCTCACAATGTCTGGTGAGTAACCTTCATACGTTTCACGACAATCTCTACGAGTATTTCTTCGAGAACGGCCACTCGAACGTGCTGGAAAGCAACAATAACGCCGATGTTTCTCCGGTTAGCGCCATCTACAACAACGTTTTCCGCAATTTAGAGACAAGTGGTGGAAGAGGAGGAGTGGCACTCTGGCTATCCCCGGCAGTCGGCAGTACGGATTACGTTTTCAATAATCTGATGTACAGTGTTGGCCCGATGGAAGTTTTCAATGTTGGCCTGAACCAGGGCGACCAGGGGCTATTGGCTATATTCAACAACACGTTCCAGGTTAACAGCGTTAATGGGAACATATTTGGTTGCCAGTCTCCGCGCGCACATCCTTTTACCGCGGCAAACAATCACTACGTCGTGGACGGTACGCCTTACAGTACTCCTTGCTCGGGCCTGACGGACGTGACCAATCTCACAATGACTAACGCGGCCGCGAAAAGCGCGGGCTACACGGTATCCCAGCTTTACGCCTATTCCCCCACATCGGCGACCTCACCCACAGCTGGGAATGGGACGAACAATAGTTCTTTTTGCTCGGCTATCGCGGCCGCCGCTGCCAGCATACCTTCCCTCAGCGACGCAGCCTTTGTATGCCAGAACGATACTTCCTACGCTTGCACCTATGTCCTCAGCAATCACTCGGTGAGTTGCCCCGCCAGAACCGTCGCTGGTCGGCCTGTGACCGCCGCGTGGGACCGGGGAGCGTATCAGTCCAACGGCACACGAGCGAATGCTCCAAATCCTCCTACGAATCTATCTGCAATCGTGCAACCGTAATTGCTATTTAGGAAGGGCCTCTTTTCCAGCTCAGTGAGCGGAACGAAGGTTTGGACACCCTGACCGATCAGAAGCGATCGGGCTACCGTTCGACATAGCCGTCCCCCGTGGCCAAGACTCGAAAAAGAACCATGGCAACAGCGCCAATCAGGGATGGGATCACGTCCAACCCTGGCAATCCTGCCCAACCTCTGACATGCTGCTGAATCATGCCTGAACTTGTAGCCGGCCGGTTTAGTCGAACGAATACGCTACGCAATTTCCAATCCTTGAAACGCCACCGCCGCAAAAAAGGGGACAGCAACTCCCATGCCCAATGAGGCAAACGTGAAAGTCTTAAGAAGTGTTGCCGACCTCGAGGCCATCCGCCAGGTATGGGAATCTTGGCCGGGGAACCGGGACTCCCACAGGGAATCATTCCTGAAGTTCATAGGCTCTAACCCAGCGACTGTTCGGCCCCATGTGGTGGTCGTTGAGCGGGAAGGACATCCCGAGGCGATTCTCGTCGGACGAATTGATCAGAGCCACATCCGCAGCCGTGTTGGGTATTTCGGTCTGAAACTGCCGGCTCGAATCATTTATTTTGTATACGGAGCCCTGCGGGGGACGGCCTCGGCTGAGAATTGCGAGCTTCTGGTGAGAAGCGTCATGCAATCGCTCTCGGCCAAGGAAGCGGATGTAGCCTATATGAACTTCTTAAAGGATGATTCTGTTTTGTTTCGGTTGTCCATTGAGAAGCCCGCCCCGCTGTGCCGTGATTACATCCGGATTCAACAGGCGCACTTCACCACGACGTTGCCGAAGACGATGGAAGAGTTTTATAAGAGTCTTTCCCCGAAAGTTCGCCATAATGTAAAGAACCAGCAGCGGAGGCTCGTCAAGGATTTCGCTGGAGAAGTCAGGATCCAAGGCTTCCGTGACGTGGAGGAAATCGACGCCCTTGTCCAGGCTGCGGAGCGAGTGGCCAGGACATCGTACCAGAGAGGGATCGGAGTCGGATTTGCCGACAGCCCCGAAATGCGGGAAGGATTGCGACTCAAGGCAGAGCGGGGCTGGCTGCGGGGATACGTCCTCTATGTTGCGGGGAAACCGCGCGCTTTCTGGGTTGGGGACATGAATGCCGGGGTCTTCGGTAGTGACTATCTAGCCTACGACGGGGAACTCGGCAAATATTCCCCAGGGATGTGCCTCATCCTGAAGGTGATCGAAGGATTCTACGAGGCGAATGGCGAAAAGGTGACAGGAATAGACTTTGGCACGGGCCACGCACAGTACAAGGAAGTCCTCTCGAACCAGAACTATACCGAAGCCTCTGTCCACATTTTTGCTCCTTCTGCGAAGGGAATCGGCCTGAACGCCTTCTGTTCCGTTGTCGGGGGAACGGATAAGGCCATCAAGAAAGTGCTCGCGGGCACAAACTTATTGCCCAGGATCAAGAAAGCCTGGCGGGAACGCGCAAAGCCCAAAGAGGCTTTGCCAGCCGGGACCTAGACTTCATGGAACCTGCAAATCTACGATTCGGCGGCGGCTCAGCAGAAACGATGTTACATCCACTGGTGGCCGTGTGGATGCTGGTTGCTATCGCCCTGATTTTGGTCCTTCCCCGGAACAAAGTCATCGTTCCTCTGCTATTCACCTTCTTTTCGGTGCCCATCGCGCAGGTGGTGGTTCTGGGGGGCCTGCACTTTACCGTGCTGCGCATCCTGATTATCGCCGGATTGATTCGCAGGGCCCTCCCCAGCGCATCCGGTGGGGAAGAGAAATATCCGGGCGGGTTTAACCCGATCGACAAGGTTGTTGTGCTCTGGTCCATTTCGGCCCTGATCGTTATTTGTCTCCAATGGATGAATGCGCAAGCGCTGATCAAGAACCTTGGAGATTTTCTGGACGGCCTGGGCGGCTATTTGGTGGTGAGATTCTTTATTCCTGACCTGGAAACGGTTCGGCGCGCAGTCAAAGTGTTGGCCGCGATTTGTGTGGTACAGGCCGCATTCATGCTCACTGAACAAATCATGCATCAGAACCTATTTGGCTATCTAGGCGGGTGGTCGCTGCAGGTGACGGTGCGAGATGGGCACATCCGCTCGCAGGGCGTACTTGGCAATATTAACGAGGGTGTCTTCGGCGGCGTGTTGATCCCACTATTTCTCTGGCTTGGGACTGAAGGAAAATCGCGTGGCGTGGCGTTGCTCGGGCTGGTTGGGGCGACGATCATGGTGTTCACCTGTGACGCAAGCACCGCGATTCTGGCGTTTGGCGGAAGTACGCTGGGGTTGGGCTTTTGGTTTTTGCGCAAACGCATGCGCATTGTTCGCTGGGCGCTGGCGCTGGGGCTTACTGCGCTGCACCTGGTGATGAAAGCCCCCGTCTGGGCGCTGATCGCCCGAATAGACCTTACTGGTTCTTCTTCTGGGCAACACCGCTTTTACCTGCTGGACAACTGCATCCGGCACTTCAGCGACTGGTGGTTGTTGGGAAGCAAGTATTACGACACGTGGGGCTATTTCATGTTTGATCTTTGCAACCAGTTTGTCGCCGTCGCCGTAACCGGAGGGTTGTCCACGCTGGTGTTCTTTATCATGATGTACAGCCGGAGCTTTGGCGCAATCGGAACGGCTCGGAAGCTGGTGGATGGAGACAAGAAGAAGGAATGGCTAATCTGGTGTGTTGGTTGCTCGCTGTTTGCCCACGTGGTGGCGTCGTTCGGCATCAATTACATGGCCTTGCTCCAGATGGCGTTGTTCCCGATCCTGGCCTTTGCCTCGGTGGTTGCTTTGGACGCGCAAAGGGCGACGGTTCCGGTGCCCCAGCCTTCGGAAGAGCCGCAATTTGTCGGCAGGACGTATATGCCGATCGGCGAAGCCAGGCAATGAGCCAGACGAAAATACAATCTCCTCCGGGTGCTGACGGAGTTTAGCGCACAATTGATCAGAATTTGATTTCAGTGCGGAGCCGCTTGAAATCCGCTCAAAGATGCCAACTCCGCTTAGTTTAAACAGACTGAAAAGTCGGCCGCTTCCTGGAAACTAAGTGGATAAAGGAAACTAGGATGTCCAAGACGCTTGATCGAATGCAGGCGATTTTCCGCGATGTTTTGGATGATGACGGATTGATACTCGGGCCGGAAATGACTGCCGAGGACGTGGAAACCTGGGACTCGCTTTCCCATATCAACCTGATTACCGGGATCGAGGAAGAGTTCGGGGTCAAATTCACCACCGCGGAAGTGGCTTCGTTGAAGTGTGTCCAAGACCTGGCGGTCCTGGTGGAAAAGAAACTCGCGCCCAAGCCATGAACTTCACTAGTTTCGAATTCCTGGCGTTCCTTGTTGTCGCTGTGTTTCTTTACCGGCTTTGTCCGCTCCGCTGGCGGCCGGCTCTATTACTGGTTCTGTCTTACACGTTTTATCTCACTTGGATGCCGAAGGCTGCCCTACTCCTCGCGGGTATGAGCGGGCTGACATTTTTCGCCGTCCGTTCATCCGGAACCGGGGGACGGATCGCGCCCGCCTTGATCTTGCTTTTGGTAGGCTGCCTCGCGGCATTCAAGATTGCACTGCTGTTTCCCGCGCACGGGATTGCCGGGCTGGTAATGCCGCTGGGGATCTCGTACTACACATTCAAGCTCATCAGTTATGTCCTCGATGTGCACTGGGGCAAGACCTCGCCGGAGCCGAGCCTGATCCGTTTCGCCGCTTACGTGAGTTTCTTTCCACAAATTGTTGCCGGGCCGATTCAACGGCCCGCGGATTTCTTTTCGCAATTGCCCTCCGGAAGATCATCCCTCTGGGCGGCTGTACCACGGATCGCCTGGGGGTTCACCAAAAAGCTCCTCATCGCGGACAATCTGGCTCCAACCGTCAGCTATGTCTATGCGCATACACACAGTCTCCAGGGCCTTCCTTTGCTGATGGGCTTTTATCTGTTTCCACTGCAGCTCTACGCTGATTTCTCGGGGCTCACGGACATTGCCATCGGTGTTGGTCGCCTATTTGGGATCAATGGACCGGAGAATTTCAACCGGCCATTCACTGCCTCCACGATCACCGCGTACTGGCGCCGCTACCACATGTCGCTCAGCAGTTGGATCGGTGACTACGTTTTCACGCCTCTACGGATGGCCACGCGCGCGGCGGGGAATCTCGGGCTGGCCTTCAGCATTACGGTCAACATGGTAGCCATTGGCCTGTGGCATGGGCTAACCTCTGGATTCCTGGTATTCGGTCTCCTTCATTCGTTCTATATCAATGCGGAAGCGTTCGCGTCCCGGTGGCGGACCCGGTTTTTCAAAAGCCACCCGAAATGGAACGTGCCAGGAGACCTTGTGGGCTGTTTCTTTACTTTCCATCTTGCCGCGCTGAGTCTAGTCTTCTTTCGCTGCGTGCACGTTTCCGATGCTTTCTGGCTGCTGGGGCACCTCACGATCGGATGGGCAAACCTTTCTTCTTTTCTGGTGAGCGTGCAGTCAGAGATCTCACTTCGGAATCTAGCAATCGGCCTTTTGGGATACGTGGTGCTAGAACTGGGCGAACGCTTCCGCCCGGACCTGTGGGTGAGAAGCATGAGCGACTCCGCCCCGCGTTGGCTGCGATGGTCATTCTATTTCGCCACTGCCGTGACGCTTGCATTCGGACTCAGTTTGCTTGTGCTCCATGCCGGCCAGGCGCGATCACAATTTATTTATGAAATTTTTTAGAGACGCCTTATTCGCTTTGTTGATTTCCGCAGGCTTCTTCCTGCTGCTGGAAGGCGGTCTCCGGCTGGCCCACGTGCATTACCAGGCATCCTTCTATCAAACCGAGCAGGAACGCGGTTTTTCCTTGCGGCCGAATGCCGTCGGCTGGAATGTCTCCGAAAAGGAGGTCTATATCCGTATAAACGGGGACGGAATGCGTGATCATGAGCGTCCTGTTTCCCGGCCGCCCTCGACGCTGCGGGTTGCCTTACTCGGATCTTCGGAAGCGGAAGGCCGCCAGGTGCCGCTGGAAAAGACATTTGCCTCCGTGCTCGAACGGCATCTCAATCAGGCCCTCAGCCAACAGGGAAGTCAAGTGGATGTCATGAATTTTGCGGTCAATGGTTATACGTTCTCGCAGAACTACCTGACTCTGCACAACCACGCTTGGAAATATGATCCGCAAATTGTCATCCTGGTAATCTCCGTTCCAAATTTTTTCAAGAATACGCGGGAATTGAATTGGGGCGATGCCCGCGTACCATTCTTTGTCTTTCAGAATGGCCGGCTCGTGAGAGATGAGACGGTTCCCCCTGCAGCGCCCTTTGTCCGTTGGCGCTATTACACTCGGGATCGCTTTTCGGACTTGATGAATCGCAGCACTCTTTTGACGCTTTTTAATGAGGCAACCAACAAAGCGATTGAGGGACTCCAGAAAGAACAGCATGTTTTGTCCACCAAGCTGCGGAGAACGCCAACCCGAACAGCCAGCCCTACCCTCCCCGCAGGCTATCCGTACATGCCGGACTTGCCGAATACACAGGAAGCCTGGGCCATTGGGGAGGGTTTTCTCGAGCTTATGCGACAAGAGTGTTCCGCTCGTGGCGCGGAATTCTGGATTGTATCGGCGGACCAAGACATGCAATCGCACCCGAGCCTCGAAGAGCGCGCACGTTACGCTAGCAAATTGCACGTTGACTCGCTCGAGGCATCCGATCGGCGCGTGCAGCGATTTGGAGAAGCTCACGGAATACCCGTTGTTTTACTGGCACCTTTTATGGGCGACTATGCCGCCGCCCACGACGTGGCATTGCACGGATTCCCCGCTACTCCATTCGATAGCGATCCTTGGCCGTATGCGACCGGCCATTGGAATGAGTTGGGAGACGAATTGGCAGGATCTTTTGTGGCGCGGCAAGTTTTGCAGCGCAGTTCCGTAGTTCGCCGCAGGGAATCGCTTGCAACCACGACCGGAGTACCACAAGTACATGGCCTGGAGGGCAATCCGTGAAGCACGAGGGCAACAAAGGTGTCCGGGTCTTGTACAGCTTTCCGTTGCGTCTTGGCGCGGACAGAATCTGTTATACGGCGTGGCAGCAGGTGAACGGGCTCGCGGCCGCTGGAGCTGATTTGCTCGTAGTTCCTGCGTCGCTTGGCCGCCCGGTTCCCGAGGGTGTGAGGGTTTCGCCGACGCTGGCGAGGGGGAAGTTCCGCCTACCGTATCGTCTGGTGGGCACGACACGCGCGGTGACGATGCACGACCGCATCGTAGCGAGGCGCATCGAGAAGATGGCGGGACAGATTGACATCATCCACGCATGGTCAACCGGATCACTCGAAACACTGAAGACTGCAGCGCGACTGGGAATTCCAACCGTTCTCGAACGGCCCAACGCGCACACCAGATTTGCCATGGAGGTCGTGAAACAGGAGTGTGACCGGCTGGGCGTGACGCTGCCGGCCAACCATGAGCACGCCTTCGACGAAGAGAAGTTGCGGAAAGAAGAAGCTGAGTACAAGCTGGCGACGCGATTGTTGTGCCCGTCGGAGTTTGTGGTGAAAACCTTTCTCGAGAAGGGATTCAAGAAGGAGCAGCTAGTTCGTCACATTTACGGGTATGACGAGAAAGTGTATTACCCGGGAAGCGAGCCGCGCACCCAGAAGCGCGGGCTGACCATGTTGTTCGTGGGCGTCTGTGCCGTGCGGAAAGGCGTGCACTTCGCGCTGGAAGCGTGGCTAAAGTCCCCGGCTTCCAAGGAAGGGACTTTTCTGATCGCCGGGGAGTTTCTGCCCGCCTACCAGGAAAAGTTGGCGGGAATGCTGGCGCATCCGAGCGTCAAGGTGCTGGGGCACCGAAACGATGTGCCGGAACTGGTGAGAAAAAGCGACATTCTGGTTCTCCCGAGCATTGAAGAAGGTTTCGGGCTCGTGATCACGGAAGCGATGGGGAGCGGTTGCGTTCCGCTGGCCTCGGAAGCATGTACGGAGATTTGCGACCACATGAAGACGGGATTGATGCATCGCATCGGCGACGTCGAACAGTTGACGCAGCACATCGCACTGCTGCACGAGGATCGCGCGCTCCTGGCAAAGCTCCGGGCCGCAGGTCTCGAGATGGCTCCGAGTATCACGTGGACCGCTGCTGGAAGGATTTTGTTGGGAGCGTATCGCGAAACGATTGAGGACTACTCGGCGCTTTCGACGGGGCGGACAACGGGAAACCGCACAGCGGAGTTTATGAAATCGTGAATTGGCACTTTGATTTACTGGCCAACGGGTGTGCTCGATGAGTCCCAAGGTGTCTGTCATCATTCCCACCTACAATCGAGCAGGCAAGGTGGGCAAGGCCATTGAGAGTGTGCTGGCGCAAACGATGGCTGACCTGGAAGTTATTGTAGTGGACGACGGCTCATCCGATGGTACGGCGCAGATGGTCGGCAAGACATATGGAGATCGGATTCGTTATTTCGAGCAACCCAATCAGGGACAGAGCACGGCCAGAAACAGGGGATTGCAAGAAGCGCGAGGGGAATGGATCGCCTTTCTGGACTCCGACGATCTCTGGGAGAAAGACAAACTGGAGTGGCAGCTGAAGGCGTTGGAAGAGTGCGGGCCCCAGTGCTCTGCCTGTTACACCGACGTGCGTTTAATGAACCATCCGGAATCACGGACTCTATTTGAGATGGCCGAGGAGGGGTTTCACCACCAGGGAAAGATTGGAGCCAATCCGAAAATTCAACCACTCCTGATTCGGGCGCCGGGGGCGGGTATGCTAGTTTTTTTGGGCTCCATAATGGCTCGCGCCGATGCCATTCGCAAAACGCGCGGATTCGACTCCACTCTGCGGTTTGGCGAAGACACGGACTTCATGTTTCGTCTGGCGATGGTCACGGGTTTTTGTTACGTCAACGAGCCGCTCGTCTTTTTCGATCGTTCCCCGATGGAAACTCGCCACACGGGAGTGAGCATGGACTGGAACAGAATTGAGTTCGTGCTCGAGCAAACTCGGCTGCGACTCGAGAAGTTTTTGCGGCTCAAGGACGAGCTGCCTGAGGAGATCGTCAGACTTGTGCGAGCGGAACTGCGCTCGGTCAACAGCGGGCTGACCAACGCCTACCTTGAGGCAAGAGAGTACGGAAAGGCACGAGAAGCTGTTTCGAGGGCAGCGCGAATGGACCTGACGCTCAACGTCGCCCTCAAGGGAATTCTGACCTGGGTGAGTCCCGCGCTTGCGAGGCGGAGTGCGCGATATCACCTCTCAAGGAAACAAGATAAGTACCCAGTTATATGAAAGATTCATGTCCAAATTTACAGGCCGAACTCGAACCCGCCAATTATCTTTGCTTTCGGTCTCTAGTCCCGTATTCGAGAGCCGTTGTCTGTAACTGCATACTCGCAGGAGGAAAATGCTACGTCGTGCACACCTTGCTCAATTCAGTCCTACAGTGCAATGAATAGCGATTCAACACCCTCATTCTGGCGCTATCTGGCGCTTTGCCTTGGCATGGCCTTGGGACTCTGCGCGGCTGTAGAGATTTCCTGCTTGGCACTGGGCATTGCTCCGTTCTTCACGCCGAGCCCGGCGCTGAATGCAAAACTTCGCTTTCTGAGGAACCACCCGCCTGGGAACGGAGCGGTCACACTGGTCAGCGGCGCGAGTGTGGCGTTGAACGACATTGATACCGACTTATTGGAAGACGCGGAGCACCGTCCTTTCCTGAACTTCGGGGCCAATGGGGTCTCCGTTCCGACATCGCAGCGCATTTACGACCAGTTGTCGGGCCTCTTCGCAATCCGTGAAGTTATTTTTGCCGTGGATCCTCTGGAAATGCGCGACACCTATCGGCTGGATGTTCAGATACCTACAGCCGTGCTGCAGCGATACGTTTCCGGCAGGATGACCTTCGCCGAAGAATTTGCCTACAGGGATTTGCCGGGGCTAATGTCTTCTTGGAAAAGCCGGCGCGATTACCAGACGCGTACGGTACCAACCTCGCTGCTGTTTTCGAAGACTGGCGCCGTGCCGCTGGAAATCGGACAGGGAAATGTCGACCCGTGGGCTTGGAACGGTGTGAGGATTGATCCGGAGACCATCTGTCGGCACTGTACGGACGACCTGCAGAAGTTCTGCAGTGAGGTACGGTCCCAAGGGCGTCCCTTTACGATCGTGCTGGGCCCTATCCGGGACGAGGTGTTGAGGAGCTTGCCGGAAGTCCGCATGGTAGTGGCGGACAGACGAGCCCGGATTCGCCACTTGGCACAGGCTTGCGGGGCGGGCCTGTTTGATTTGACGGAGTTCGCGAGCGTGGACGATTCATGCTTCGCCAATTCCGTGCACCTGAATGCAGGCGGTATGCACGCGATGACGGAACAATTCGCACGATTTCGCCAGGGGGAATTGTTGCCGAAAGATATGACGATTTCTTGTGCTCAGATTCCCTCGGTCCAAATCATCGAGGGCGTTGTGGCAAAGCCGCGATCCCAGTAAGCGATTCCCTGGAGCCAAGCGCCGGGAAACTCCCGGGTCATTTTCGAAACGGCAGCCGAAGGAGAGATGGATGGAGAGCAGGAAGATTCTTGAACAGTTGACGGCGATTATCCGCGATGCGCTTGACGACCAAACGCTGGTCCTGACGCCAGAGACCACTGCCGCGGATGTGCCAGCGTGGGATTCGCTTGCACACATCAATATCGTGGTGGGCACCGAGATGGCTTTCGGGATCAAATTCAAGACCGCGGAGCTGGAACAACTCCGCAACGTTGGCGAATTCCTTTCTTTGATCGAGCAAAAGCTCAAAGCCAATCAGGGTTGAGATTCCATGGTCTTTTCTTCCTATCCCTTTCTGTTTCTTTTTCTGCCAATAGCATTCGTCGGCTATTGTCTGGCGGCCCGCTTTGGGGCCACCTATGCGGTTGGCTGGCTCACGCTTAGCTCACTGGGCTTTTATGCTGTCTGGAATCCGGTGTTTGTCATCTTTTTGCTCTGCTCGATCGCATTTAACTACACCATCGGCCGAGCATTGCTGGCGCGCGCCCATGACGACAGCAGGTCAAGCAACTGGTTGCTCGCTTTGGGGGTAGTGGGAAACCTCCTTCCACTTGCTTATTTCAAATATCTGGGGGCACTGCTTTCCTTTGCTCAACACGTGTCGCTGATCTCCCGCGATTTTGATTTCAAGGTGATTCTACCTTTGGGAATTTCGTTTTTTACGTTCACGCAAATTGGATATCTGGTGGATTGCCAGGAGGGCGAGGGAAAAGAGATCGACCTCGTTCGCTATTCGGCCTTTGTCACATTTTTCCCGCACTTGATCGCCGGGCCGATTCTGCATATCCGCGAGATAGGGCCGCAGTTGCTGAATTCCGAGACATTCCGGATCCGATGGAGAAATGTTGCGGTGGGCCTTTCGTTTTTCATCATCGGGCTGTCAAAAAAGGTTTTGCTCGCGGACTCGCTAGCGGAGGTCGTCAAGATCGGTTTTGCTCATCCAGGCGATTTTCGGATGTGCACTTCGTGGCTTTATGCGCTGGCGTATGCGTTGCAGCTTTATTTTGATTTTTCGGGCTACTCCGACATGGCCATCGGCTTGGCGGCAATGTTCGGCATCCGGTTCCCCATCAATTTCGATTCGCCGTACAAGTCGACCAGTATGATTGATTACTGGCAGCGTTTCCATGCAACCTTGACGCGCTATCTGACGCTGCTCTTATACAATCCCGTCGCTTTGCGCGTCCAGCGCCGCCGAATGGCGGCCGGACTGGGCGTCTCGCGGCGCGATCAGCGGACCTTGAGCGGGTTCGCTTCGCTCGTAGTCGTTCCGGTATTCTTCACTATGACGCTGGCCGGGATTTGGCACGGGGCCGGATTCCAGTTTCTTCTTTTTGGACTCATGCACGCGGCATATCTGACGGTGAATCACGCCTGGCGGATGTTCGGCCCGAAGTTGAATAAGGACGGGCTGAACAGGTGGGTGGCTGCCGGAGTCACCGGATCCAAAGTTCTGCTCACCTTTGTCGCGGCCGTCGCGGCTATGGTGGTGTTCCGCGCATCTTCCGTGAGCGACGCGATGGGAATGCTCGCGGGTATGGTGGGGATGCACGGCTTTGACGCGATTCCCGTTCCAAGCACGGCGATGTCGGTTCTGCAGCATCTTGGTCCCATTTCCACATTTCTTACTAGGACCCATCATGTTCTTGCGGTCCCCATCGACGATAGTATTCCTGCGCCGGCTAGCCTGGCTCTGCGGTTATTCATTGTCTGGGCGCTGCCAAACAGCCAGCAGATCATGGCAAAATTTTCGCCAACATTGACGGCCATACGGGGTGCCGCGCCGGTTTGGCTTACTTGGCAACCAACCGTTCGGTGGGCTTTGGTGTTTGGAGTCCTGCTTGCGGCTTCCCTTATGTCGTTCCAGCAGACAAAGGTTTTTCTGTACTTTCAATTCTAGCTAGCTGGTTTTGTAGCAGTATAGGCAACAACACCGTATTCCAATTACCGCGTCTCATAGCAGAGGCGGATTGCTGGTCAGAGCGCTATTCACAGAGAGCAGTGGATCCGCACACATGGTCTTCGGTAAGGAGTAGGCTTGCAAACAAAAGCCATCCCCGCATCTAAGAGCGGATACGACGAAAGCTTGCAGGAACGCGAGGGATATCTGGCCAACCTGCTTACCAGACTTAATACCTGGTGGCTGTCCGCGACCTATCCCTTCGCCAGCAAGGGGCGAGGGGTCCAGTTCCACTACGCGAGTGAGATATCTCGCCGAGTCACGCCCCATATTTCTCTCGGCAACCAAATCAAAATTGCCAGGCATGCATGGCTCACCTGTGGAACGGAAGGCCCTTTCCACCTCAAAATTACTATCGAGGATAACTGCCGGATTGGGCCATGCTGCACCATCAGCAGCAAGAATTCGATCCATCTGGAACGAGGAGTGGTGCTTGCGCCGGATGTTCTGATCCAAGATCATGCCCATGCCTATAGCGACGTGAACATCCCGATCATGTTGCAGGGCCCCACGCCGGGCGGCAAAATCCGGATTGGCGAAGGATGCCAAATCGGACGTGGCGCTGCCATTCTCGGAGGGCGGGGGGAAATCAGAATTGGCAGGAATTGTGTCGTGGCTCCCGAGGCTGTGGTTCTGAGCAGTTTTCCTCCGGATTCAGTGATTTCTGGTAATCCTGCGCGTGCCGTAGCTCATTCCAATGTGACGAAAGACTGCCTCGTTCGGGATTCGGCAGGGACAACCTAGGCGTGACTGTTCGATGTATTCTTTTCCCCCAATTCAGAATTGAAGTGAATGGACAGAGCGTTCGCGACGGACTTAAGCTATGCAGCAAGCCCTTGTGGAAACAAACCCCGAACTCAATATTCAACAGCACCGCCTAGCACGGGAAGATCCGCTGGTGTGGTGCGTTCGAGCATTCACCAAGCTCCGCACCCTCTGGATAGCCTGGATCTATCCTTTCTCTTCGTTCGGCAGCGGCGTCTGGGTACACTTCAGGTGCCGCATACCAAGGATTGCCGCGCGCTATATCCAAATCGGCGACCGGGTCATCCTCTCGCGCGGCGTGCGAATTGATGCTTGCCCGAACCCCGGTGCGGATTCACCTGTCTTGATCTTGGAAAAAGGCGTCGGTGTGCAGAGAGGGTGTGTGATCTCGGCCCGAAATCGCATCCATGTCATGCAGAATGTGATTATGGGTCCAGCTGCGGTAGTGATGGATCACGCCAACGAATTGGAGGAATCCGCCAACTCCGCTGTCAATTCAAAGGGCGGAGAAAGCGGGACCATCCGTATCGAAGAAGGATGTTGGATAGGCTCCCGCGCAAGGATCGTGAGCGTGAAAGGCGAATTGGTCATCGGTCGGAATTCCGTCATCGGAGCGAATTGCGTCGTAACGCAAAGCATCCCTCCGTTTTCCGTCGTCATGGGCAACCCATCAAGCATCGTGAGACATTATGATCTTTCGAAGGGTAAGTGGGTCTTAGGGTCCGTTCGCCGGGGGAATGCGCCGGGCGAACAGCCATGAGCCGATGTTCTTCTTTCAACGCACAAGAAGTAGAAGGTGCTTCCCTAAATGTTGCGTTTCTCTCATCTGGACAACGCAAAACAAGGACATCCGGATACCATGCACATCACCTCTCCCGAACTGAGTGTTGCACAGATCCGCCGTCACAGTTTTCCAAAGGCCGCGGGAACTTGCTTGCCAGGAATCGAACTCGTTCGCATGAGTAGTTTCTCCACGAGGAATTGCTGGACGGCTTCCGGTTGCTGCCGGCAGGCACCGGGAACACAATCGCGACCATGAAACCTTCTTCGACGCAAGGGCTGAGCGCCTCCATCGGCAAGAACGCCGTGTTCGGTGCTTTCAGCCAAGGGGTGTACATCGCAAGCCGGTTTGTCACTGTCCCATTTGTCATCGCCCATCTAGGGCTCGGCGGCTACGGGATTTGGGCCATCATCCTCACACTGGCCGGCTATATGCGCTTCGGAACGGCGGGCGTCAAATCTGCGTTCATCAAATACATTGGCGAAGCCACGGGAACTGGGGATTTCGATAAGGCGAGCAAGTTACTCAGCACTGGAAGCATTACTATCTTGGCGCTGTCGTTTCTGGGTCTGATTCCGCTGGCCATCTATTCCAAGCACTTTGCCTCTGCCGCGGGTGTGCCCCCGCAATTCCTCTCCGCGGCGACGACCTCCATCACGCTCCTTGCCGTTACTTACCTGCTGAGCAACTTCGGGGCGGCGTACGAGGCCATCGTGATGGGGGCGCAGCGGATCGACCTGACCCGGACATTCAATACGGTCCTGACGCTCTGTGAGACGGTTGCCATTCTGGTCGTACTCCGCCTGCACTATGGACTCGTGGCCCTTTCTACGATCATCGCTTCGTCTGAATTTCTTTACATAGTCCTTAGCTTTGCAGCCTCGCGGAAAGTCCTCCCCCAGGTGAGAATCCGTTTGACTAATTTTACGAAAAGCACTTATCCAGAATTGGTCCGATTCGCTGGTAGCTACCAACTGGTGAATTTCTTGGAAATAGGCTATCTGTCGATCTGGCCCATTGTGCTCCTTAAGTCATTCGGGCCGGAAGCGGCGGGCATTTCCGCGCTTGCCCTAAGAATTGTCTCTGCGACGCTGATAGGCATGGATGCCCTCTGCATGCCGATTCATGCCGGGGCTGCGAAAGTGTTTGCTTCGGAAAAAGGGGAGCGCGTCCGTTCTTTCCTGGACAAAGCGTTCAAGGTTACTCTGCTTGTGTCCGTGCTTCCCCTGACGCTGATTGCCGTTTTTGGCGCGCAGATTATCCAGGCTTGGACGGGGCAGACGGGTCCGCTGTTTGCTGTCGCCGTATTTTGGACGGCGATTACAAACTTGTTTCGGGCACTCGCGGTGCTGGAGGTGATGCTTTACCGGTCCGCGGGGAACGCGCTTCGCGACAATATTCTTCAGGTCCTCCGAATTGCAGCGGCCCTCTTAATGGCTCTCTTCGCGAAGAAAATGGGTTTCGCAGGCGTGCTAGCGGCGATGTCCCTGATCGAATTCATCGGGTTCGCCTTCATGTTCCACACATTGACTCTTGTGTTTCAGGAGCTAAGCCTGCGGATGATTTTGAACGACGTGGCGAGAATCACAGTGGCGGCCGCGATCATTGCGGGTCTCGGAGTGGTTTTCGGATGGGTAGTTCTTCCACTGCACTTGGCTGATCGCATGGCCGTTACAGTCCGGTTGGGCCAGGTCGCCATAGGGTGCCTGATAGCGGCGTGGCCGGCGCTGTGGCTGACACGCGCCGTCTCTCCTGAGGAGTGGCGCACTATCTTTCAGGCGGTGCTCCCGGGAAAAAGGATCCCAGCGGTCGCTGAACCCGCGCTCTCGAATCTCGGGGGGAAGCCATGACACAAAAACAACTTCCCGGCGGCTGTCTGATATCGGTTGTAATCCCCACATACAATCGGACTCAGCAGACGTTCGCCGCCATTGAAAGCGTTCTTGCGCAGACGTATCCGAATTTCGAAATTATAGTCGTAGATGACGGTTCCACAAACGGCTCAGACCAGGTGGTCGAACAATTTATCAGCGAACGAACGAGTGACCTGCATCCGATACTCTTCGCTAAGCAGCCGAACCAGGGTGCGAGCGTTGCGCGAAATACAGGAATCGCCAAAGCCAGAGGCGAATACATAGCTTTTCTGGATTCGGATGACATCTGGGTTCCTGAAAAACTGGAATGGCAGATGCGAGCATTCGAACAGTTTAAGAATGAATGCGGCGCCTGTTTCACCGACGCACGTTTGGTGAACGACGCAGGTATGGACGTTAGCAGTTTTCAAGTTCACGGAAGACACTATGAACAAACAATTGGAATTGAGCGCCACGCGCTCAAAACATTCGCGGAATCTTTTTCCGGTTTTTGGGTCTCCAGCTTGATCGTGCGAACTGACCTGCTCAGGCAAATCGGGGGATATAGCGCAGACATTTCCTTTGTGGAAGACCGGGATCTTCACTTTAGGCTGTCTTTAGTCACCTCGATCGCCTATGTAAACAAGCAGTTGATTCAGACGGATCGAAATCCCTCCCCACCTGGTTCGAACTGCCGTCCCTGGGATAAAGTGGAGGTTCAGTTTCGGCAACAACAGCACATGTACGAAAAATGGCTGAGGATGGGCCCCGAACTCTTGCCTGACAAACGCAGGATAATCCGGCGAAATTTGGGAGCGCTGCATTCACATTGGGCGAACTGGTATCTGGAAAATGCACGATACGACGAAGCGCGTCAGGCCGTCTCCAACGCGGTGAGATATAAGACTACCCTCGGAACGACCGCCAAGTGGGCCCTGACGTGGCTCGCACCGGCTTTTGCCAGAAAAATAGCCCCCAAAACCAGGCCTATCGGGACTGGCGGTCATGCGTCGTGAACTTTGACCCTGGGCTCACAGCAACTCAAGCCCGCGGAATGTCCCCCGCGAATCTCAGCGCCGAATCGAAAAGTCCACTTGAGGAGGCACGATCGTGTCTCGTAACAGCAATCATCTAAATTGTATTTGTGAAGACCCGATGGATCTCGTGCCGCGGGCACTCACCAAGCTGTACACCATCTGGGTGAGTTTGATGTATCCCTTTGCGTCCAAGGGAAGCAGGCTTTCGTTTCATTTCACAAGCCACATGAATCGGCAACGTGCGCCTAGGATTAGCCTGGGAAGTTCCGTATCCTTGCGAAAGGGCGCCTGGCTCAATGCGGCCGTCGACGAGTCCGAGGGCGAGCCGGTGATTGTGATTGAGGATAACTGCGCGATTGGCCCCGATAGCGTGATTTCTGCGAAAAATCGGATCCATGTAGAGCGTGACGTGCTCATCGCCGGCGCCGTGCTGATTATGGATCACAATCATGCGTATGAGGACATCAACGTGCCGATCGCCAATCAGGGAATTACCGAAGGCGGAAAAATCCGAATTGGCCAGGGATGCTACATCGCGCACGGTGCGGCCATCATTTGCCCAAGAGGGGAGCTGACGATAGGCCGCAATTGTGTTATTGCCGCCAATTCCGTCGTTACGCGCAGCATCCCGGATTACTCCGTGGTTGTCGGATTGCCCGGCAGAATCATTAGGCAATATGATCAAGAGACTAAAACCTGGCGGATTGGTCGATCCAGATCCTAGCAAGATGATCGCGCGGGGCCGGACTCGAGCGTGTCGATGATCTATGAATTGGATCCACTGGATGATCAGCGCTGGCAATCGTTTGTTGAACGACATCCTAATGCGTCGGTTTTTCATTCCGCCGGCTGGCTCGAAGGTGTACGTCGGACCTATGGATACCAACCCGTCGTATTCACCACTTCTTCGCCGACCGACGAATTAAGGAATGGCTTGCTGTTCTGCCGGGTTCGGAGCTGGCTGACGGGGCCCCGCATGGTCTCGCTTCCGTTTTCTGACTACTGCGAGCCACTCTGCGATTCCGGCGAATTTGACGTGCTGATTCGCCATCTTCAATCTACTCGTGATCAAGAGGATTGGAAGTACCTGGAGATTCGCCCCGTTGATGGGGATTTCGAATGCGAGGCGCTGGCAGCGGGCTTTCGCATTAGAGACAGATTCTTACACCACCGGGTGAGCCTGCAACCTTCGGTGGAGGACCTGCTGCTAAGTTTCCACAAAGATTCTGTTCAACGGCGGCTACAGCACGCCGAGCGAGCGGGTCTTGACGAGCAAGTTGGCAGGTCTGAGAAGTTATTGAAGGACTTCTACGGCCTTTTCATGTTGACCCGGCAACGCCACAGCGTGCCTCCTCAATCTCAGGGTTGGTTCCGAAATGTGCTTCAGTGCATGGGCGAGAGCCTGGCAATCCGCGCAGCATACAAGAACGAGATTCCGATTGCCTCCGTTATGACCCTGCGGTTCCGAGACACCGTCTACTACAAATACGGGTGCTCCAACGCACGCTTCCACAATTTAGGAGCCATTCCGTTTCTCTTGTGGAGAGCAATGTGTGCAGCGAAGTCCAGCGGCGCGACTGAATTTGATCTTGGACGCACGGAGCTGGACAATACGGGTCTCATCACCTTCAAGAACAAGTGGGCACGAGATCCTCGAGAATTGACCTACTGGAGATTTCCTGGCTCGCCTGATGATTCCGTTCGAGCTAAGTGGGGAGTGAAACTGATCAAGACGGTTTTTTCGTTGATGCCGAATCGATTGCTGACTGCCACGGGCCGGTTCCTTTACCCGCACATCGGCTGATTGCGGTGCGACTTTGTAAGAGGTGTGCGCTGGCCAGACAATTTCTCTCCGGCTAACAACTTCGCGGCGCGCGAATGCAGGTTTCGCATCGGGGGAATTCCTTCGTGCCGCAAGTCCATCTCCCCAGGTTTGCCGAGGGCGCGATTCCATATGATAGAGTATCCGGGGTTGGCCGCCGATCACAGGTCTTGCGACGGTGTGGCTTTCCAGGGTGGTAACTTATTCTAAATAAGGAACTTGAGTGACATGACCGCGAGCGGGGATGAGCTGTTTTCTTTACGAAACAAAACGGTTTTGGTTACGGGGGGAACACGCGGAATCGGCTATGCCATTTCGCTGCGCTTCGCTCGCTCGGGCGCAACCGTAATCGCGAATTACCTCCGCGACGAAAAGTCCGCCCACAACCTGCAGACGATCGCGGCGGAGGAAGGATTAGCCGTCAGGTTGTGCCGGGCGGACCTGACCAGCGAGAAGGGCTTGGAGCAACTTGAGCGCTCGCTGCAGGAAGGAAATGTGCAGCTCGCTGGCCTGGTCCACTGTGCTGCTACGGGAATCCACCGCCCCCTCGAAGAACTCACCGAACGCCATTTCGACTGGACCTTCAATTTGAATGTCCGTGTTTTTTTCAAGTTAATCAAGCTGCTTCTGCCGCGATTATCCAAGGGATCGAGCGTCGTTGCGGTGAGTTCCTGGGGAGCCTTGCGCGCGCTGCCAAGCTATTCGTTAGTGGGCGCGTCCAAGGGCGGACTTGAGGCGCTTGCCCGGCACTTCGCCGCGGAACTCGCGCCACGCGGCGTTCGAGTCAATATTCTTACCGCCGGGGCGGTGCTCACCGATGCATGGAAGGCGATGCCAAATAGCGAAGCACGTCTCCTCGAGACGGTCCGCCGGACGCCTGCTGGGCGCCTTGCCACGGCTGAGGAAGTGGCTTATGGGGCGCAATTCCTGTGTTCAGAAGCGGCTGCCGGCATGATCGGGCATACTCTGGTTATTGATGGCGGCATAGGAATCGTGGCATAAGTATACGGAGCAAATCAGACTATTGGTGTGCGTCATGCTCGCCCAGAATGGGGCTGTTTTTAGCGTTCTCTGTTAGCGGACGCTCGCGGGCCCGGATTTTACAAACAGCCTTCCGGCTCGTCATCACCGAGTAGCAATCACGCAGAAGTATTACTTCAATCAGATAGACGAAAGGATCCAATGAGCGAAACGGATGATATTTTAGCGAAGGTGCAGGAGGCCTTCAAAGCTGCGTTTGGGGTGGACACGAAGTCGGTGACGTTGGAGACCAAAGCGGACGATGTCCCCGGCTGGGATTCGGTTGGGCATTTGTCTTTGGCTGCGAGCCTTGAAGAGGTCTTTGGGATCAGCTTGGACGTGGATGACTTGATGGAAATGGAGAGCGTTCGTGAGATCGTCCGCATCATCGGAGCGAAACTTTCCAAGAAAGTCTAAAGTGACACCCTCCGCCGAGTGGAATTTTTCCGGGCGATTGCTAGAGCGTCTGGGACCGCATTCCTTCTTAATCGATGCAGCCACCGGCCGCACGATTTGCCCAGGGGACTTGCCGCGAGCGATTGCGGCGACGGGCGCCATTTTGATTTCCGCAGGTTTGCAAGCGGGCGATCGAGTGCTGATCGGCTGTTCAGTTTCTCTCTCCAGTACACTGGTCTATTTGGGAGCCATGTACGCTGGGCTGGTTGCGGTGCCTGTGGAGGATCGCGCGCTGAGGGATTCGGCGGCTACGCTGATGGAAGCGACGGGCGCCAAGGCGATTTGGACCGAAGCAGGTCTCGGCGAATCGGGTGCTCCCAAGGGATTCAGCAGAATTCTTCAAGGCGATTTGTGGAGGGAGGCTGCCGGAGAAAACCCTCCCGCGGCTCGCGAAGCCTCGGATGTCGCAGCGCTGATGGCCACTTCGGGTTCCACCGGTGTTCCTCGTTTCGTCATCGTGAGCCACGGGAACTTGATCGCTAACACGGAAGCCATCGTCCGCAGCCAAAGGTTGGCCGACGACGAAAGGGCCATGCTGATCCTCCCGTTGAACTATTGCTTCGGCGCGAGTGTGATGCATACGCACCTCTATCAGGGCGGCGGCGTAGTGTTTGACCACCGCTTTATGTTTCCCGATAAAGTTCTCCGTGCGATGGCTGAATTCAGCTGCACAACGTTTGCCGGTGTGCCCACCGCGTATAATGTGCTTCTTCGGCGATCGAATATTCGGCAGATCCCTTTGCCGGCCCTGAGGCGATTTCTTCAAGCGGGAGGATCCCTGGCGCCGATGAGAATCGGCGAGATGCGGGCGGCTTTTCCCTCCGTCGAGTTCTACGTGATGTACGGGCAAACCGAAGCGACCGCTCGGATATCGTGCATGGAGCCGGAACGCTGGGAGGAGAAAAAGGGAAGTGTTGGCCGGCCAATGGACAATCTGATCGTCTCGATTGTGGATGAACAAGGAAACGCGGTGCAACAGGGGCAAACCGGCGAGCTGCTAATTAAGGGCCCATCGATCTGCCCGGGTTATCTGAACAACGACGAAGAAACGCGCCGCGTATATCGTGACGGCTGGTTGCGAACCGGCGACCTGGCTCGACAGGATGAACAAGGCTATTTGTGGATCGAAGGTCGCAAAGGATCTTTTCTGAAAATGCGCGGAATGCGCGTGAGTTTTCCCGAAGTAGAAGCAAAAGTCAACGCCGTCCCGGGTGTTTATGAATGTGCCGCGCGTGCCGTCGAACATGAGGAAGCGGGAGAGGCGCTGGTCTTGTATATTGTGCCCGATCAGGGAGCCAGCATCGCAGTGGAAGAAGTCCGCCGCCACCTTCCGGCTCACTGGGCGATCGATTCCATTCGGCTGGTTTCTGAATTACCAAAGACTCCTGTTGGGAAAGTAGCGCTTTCCGCGCTCCCGCTTTAGCCAAAGGGCCTCATGCTGCCATTTGAAGAGAAAATAGATCGGCTGCTCTCGATGCCTCCCTATGGACTGCCTCCGGAGGAGCGCCAAACTGGTCTCCTAGATCTGCTGAAAGACGAACTTGACTATGCCAGTAGGCGTCATGCCGGCTACAAGAACTTCATTCAGCACTGGCCCACGGACTTCCGGGCTGCTACTCGAGTTGCTGATCTTCCTTTCTTACCGGTAGGAGTTTTAAAGGCGAACCCCCCTCTATCCTTTGTGAACCCTGAGGAGATCAAGCGGACTCTCACTTCAAGCTCAACCACGTCTCAAGTACCCAGCCGCGTGGTGCTCGATTCGCCGACCGCACGGCGCATGACCAAAGGAACGGTTTCCATCGTCCGGGATTTTATCGGTCCGGACCGCAGACCTTACCTGGTTGTCGACACTCCCGGCTACATGGGGACTGGCGAGTTGGGAGCTCGTGGCGCGGCCATCCAAGGGCTGCAACCTTTTGCCAGTGAGGTCACCTACTGCCTTAGCTCCGGTGGACAAGGCGATTTACAGTTGGACCTTGAGCGGTTGAAAAAATTCTCTCAGGACCATCAAAACGCCGAAGTGCTCGTGTATGGATTTACCTTTATTCTGTGGAACCATTTGGTGAAGCCTCTCCTGGCCGAAGGAATCTCTCTGAACTTGCCAAAGGCCCGGATCCTGCACAGCGGGGGTTGGAAACGATTGCAGGACCAGGCGGTCGAAAAGAATGTATTCGATGAGAAACTGGCGGGTGTCTTCGGCTGTTCCGCGGATCGCGTCATCGATTTCTACGGCATGGTGGAAACCGTAGGAGTGATCTATCCCGATTGCTCGGCGGGAAACAAACACGGACCGGTGTTCGGAGATGTTATCGTGCGGGATCCGCTCACCCTCGAACCGGTCGCCGCGGGTGAACACGGCATCGTGCAGGTCTGCAGCATTTTGCCGACGAGCTTTCCGGGCCACCTTCTGCTCACCGAAGATTTGGCTCAAGTGATTGCTTACGATGGTTGCCTCTGCGGGAGACGCGGGGTCAGTTTCCGGTTTGCGGGGCGCGTTCCCAAGGCGGAACTGCGCGGCTGCGGGAATCTCGATAGCAAGCGATCGGCGAAGAATTAAATGACCACCCTATCGATAGCTGAAATTGTTCAATCTGTGGATTCACCGGCCGAAATTTCTGCGGCCGCAGCGAAACTTCGCCAGGTAATTTCGGCGGAGGAAATTACCCCGAATGAAGTGATGAATGTCTTTGACTCTTGGGCAAAGAACCTGGACGCCCGGGAACTTGACGATTTGCCGGGCATTCCTTTTCTTCGGATGTGGCTCAGACGGGGAACGTTGGAGCCTATCATCACGCGCGAACTCGGTTCGGAGGCTCTCGATGGCGGGTGGACAGAATTCGGTAGAGCCAGGCTACGTGCATTTCCGCTGGGCATCGTGGGTCACTGGCCAGCCGGCAATGTGGAGATCCAGCCGATCCTGTCCATGACCTGTGGGCTCCTGGGGGGCAACGCCGCCCTGGTGCGTGTTCCAAGCGGCCTTGTCGATCTCACCCGGATATTGATGGGAAAATTAGTCCAGGGCGATTTGAGTGGACGCTTGACCCGAAGAATATTCATGGCGGCTTTCGAGCATGGCCGGCACGATTTGCAAGCGGCCATGGCGCAAGCGGTTGACGGGGCCATGATCTGGGGCGGTGCGGAGTCCATCCTGCAAGTTCGATCCTTACCGTTTCCTCATTGGGCGAGGGTGTCGGTTTTCGGGCCCAGGATCTCTATAGCAGCCATGGACGCCGGGGCCTGGGGCAATCCCAACGAGCAAAAGACCTGGTGCTTGCGGCTGGCGCGGGACGTCTGGCAGTTTGACCAGCAGGCCTGCTCTTCACCTCAGGTGTTGTTTCTGGAGAAGGGCGCTGGCCGGTCGACCGCTCAATTTCTTTCGAATCTACAGCAAGCCTTCGAGACCGAAAATCGTGCGCATCCAAGACTGAGCATTGCGGCGGTCTTGACTTCCACAATTTGTCAGGCACGCGCGTCTTGGCTGCTCAACGACCCCGCACATCAGGCGGCTTTTCCGATCGATCCCGCCTGGACACTGCTGGTTGGTTCGGGAGTGGAACTTCCACTACCAACACAAGGCAAGACTTTAACGGTATTGGAAGCGGATGATTTGGCGGACGCCATTTCGAAGTGGGACGGTAATGTGCAAACCCTAGGTTTGGGCATGGCGGACGAGGAAAAAGAGAAGAAGCTTGCCTTGTTGGCCGGAAGCAAAGGTGTGGACCGCATCGTTAAGCTGGGGCGCATGCATGTTTTCGTTCCGCCGTGGGACGGAGTGGATCTGATCCGGCCAATGGTGCGAATGGTAAGGCATGTTAGCTCGACAGAATAATTGTTCAGGGGAAAAGGAAGCCAAGTCATGACGGATGCTAACGCTTTTCTTAGAGGTTTGGATGCAAAGGCCAAGACGTTTGCCCCGGCTGCACGGGCTACGGTTCAGGCCAATCGCGAACTATGTTCGTGGTTGTTGGACCCGCTCGCGCGCTGGGCGGAAGCCGCCTATGGCGGGCGCGCGTTTGAGGATGCCGCGAGGGGCTACGCAAAATATTGTATGGGCGTTTGGAAATCTCAGCAGATGTACGAGAAATCCGGCCGCTACACACCTGAATCGATGCCCGAACTTGTCTCCGAAGTATACGAAGACGAAGGATACATGGTTCCCTACATGTGGGCCGCGATTCTGATTTATCCGTTCTGGCCCTCGATGATCAACCACATCGCAATGTATCGGGACGATTTCATAAAAGAATTGCCTCCTAACGCCAGGGTTCTGGAATTGGCGTCGGGCCACGGAGTAATGGGCCTTCTCGCGGCAGAGACCCGCGCCGACATCCATGTGGAAGGATTTGATATCAGTCCGCCAGCCGTAGCTGTATCGAACAAGCTGCTCGGCGTCTCCGGTCATGCTCACCATGTGACGTTTGAGGTCAAGAATGCTCTGCAACTCAGTCTTTCGGAGAGCCGCGGAAACTACAAGGGAATAATCGCCGCCATGCTCGCCGAGCATTTGGAAGACCCGCGCCCCTTGTTTGAGGTCATCGCCCATCATCTTGCCGACGACGGACTCGTCTTTTTCAGCACCGCGCTTGAGTCCGCCCAGCGCGATCACACTTTTGAATTCCACAAAGAAAGTGAACCCCTGAAGATGGCGGAAGAGGTCGGTCTCCGCGTCACGAAGTTGGTTTCGGATGCGGGTTCTCCCGTTCCCGGCGGCCGTTTTCTGCCTCGCGCTCTGGGCATGATCCTGCGCCGGCGTTGAGGAATTTGACGGAAAATCGATGGTTCTTCGGTGGCGCGAAGGGGCGTAAACCGAAAGCCTCAACCATAAATTTATGATCATGACCTTCGAGCAGATTAAAGAACACCTGAAGCAACGGTTCCCGATGCTAATGGTGGACCGGGTGTTGGAAATGGAGCCCGGCAAACGCATCAAGACGCAAAAAAATGTCGCCGGCAACGAGATTCAATTCCTGGGGCACTTTTCCGACTATTCCATTATGCCCGGGACACTGATCATCGAGGCTATTGGGCAGAGCGCGTCCATCCTGTTTAGCCACACCACTGGCATCGGTATGAAGAAGAGCGAATTCATGGCGCTGGCCGCCGTCAACGACATGAGGTTCCTGGTGCCCGTCCTGCCGGGCGACATTCTGACGATGGAAGTGAGTGTCATAAAGATGACGGAAGAAGCGGCCTTGGTCGAAGGTGTCGCGTCTGTGGAGGATAAGGTCGTAACACGCGGTAAGCTGAGCTTTGCACGGAAGGCTGTTTGAATATCGGCAAAAATATCGGCAAATCTGATCCGTGCAATCGAGCGACATTTGCCGCGCCAAATTATTGATTCTAGTCCACTTCCGGTGCTCATTAGGCCTGTTGGAAGCCCGAACGGCGAAGATGGCCAGCACCCCTCATGGCGCTTAGACGCCTGGCCCAGCGCAGAAGAGTCGGACCCCAGGCAGAGTTGGCAGCCACACAGGTACCCGGGGGAAGGCCTGGGGCAAATTGTGGCAAGAATCTTCCAACCCCTCCTATACTCCGGCGATTCCTGCCTGTACCACACGCTTTGCCACCCGCCACGAGTCATAACTCTTTCTAAATAAACCAGATAAAGAGAGTTGCTTTCGAGCGACCTCACCCAGCCTGTGGGACTTGGTACCCGGATTGCACCTACCAAGTCGACGCTCCTAGGTGAGGCCAACGGCGGTAGCTTATCTGGGTTGTCAACTTCCTGCCGAAGCAGCGCGCTGATTGCCCCATTCGCTGTAATGACATACTCTCTTGCCGAATTCGTGGTACCCGACAATCGATGCATCATTTCGCCGCAAGAGAAAGTGGAGATCAGATCGAGCAATTGAATCGGATCTCATTCTTTAAGTGTGAATGCTCGCGGTTGCGGTCGGATAACTCAAACGACGGTGAATGAATGCTTTTCAGCACGACAAGTCTGCCAGGAGTGATGGTGATCGATCCGAATCCGCGCGCGGACGACCGCGGGCGATTCATGCGCGCCTGGTGCGCCGGGGAATTCGGAGAGCAAGGCATCCATTTCGTGCCGGTGCAGGCGAACATGGGATTCAGCAAGAAAAAGGGCACAATCCGCGGAATGCATTTTCAAGAGGCCCCGGCGCTCGAAGCCAAATTGGTGCGCTGCACGCGGGGAGTTATGTTCGATTTAGCGCTGGATCTAAGACCAGATTCTCCCACGTACCGGCAATGGTTTGGCGTCGAGTTGAGCGCGGAAAATGGCCGGATGCTGTTTGTGCCGGAGAATTGCGCTCACGGATACCAGACACTTGAGGATGCCACTGAGATGCACTATATGACGTCAGCTCTCTATACGCCGAGCGCGGCGCACGGTGTGCGCTTTGACGACCCGGCATTCAATATTCATTGGCCACTGCCCGCAACGGTGATTTCAGAACAGGATCGCAATTGGCCGCTGGTGCAACCCTGATTAGCCACAACGTTTGTCGTTGATGCCGCGGAGTTCCCAAGCGGGTGTCAGAATGAAGAGCGCAATCGCCGTTGAAACCACGGTCGGTACTTCATTTCCACGATAAGAGGAGTTGCTTATGAAAGTCGTACTGTTTTGCGGTGGGCTGGGAATGCGGCTCCGAGAGTATTCGGAATCGATTCCGAAGCCTATGGTAACTCTTGGGTATCGGCCGATCCTCTGGCACGTTATGAAGTATTACGCCCATTTCGGTCACAAGGATTTCATCCTGTGCCTGGGGCATCGCGCCGACGCGGTTAAAAACTATTTCTTGAATTACGACGAATGCACCTCGAATGACTTCGTGCTGTCTGGCGGCGGCAAGAACCTGGAACTGTTCAATAGCGACATTCACGATTGGCGCATTACGTTCGCGGATACTGGGATTAATTCCAATATCGGCCAACGCCTGAAAGCGGTTGAGAAGCACCTTGATGGGGAAGACGAATTCCTGGCCAACTACAGCGACGGTCTTACCGACCTGCCCTTGCCGCAACAACTCGATCACTTCCATCGCAGCGGAAAAATCGCCAGCTTTCTCTGCGTCCGTCCAAATCTCAGCTATCATCTGGTGTCGCTGGAAGAAGGAAACGAGGGGCTGGTGTCGGGAATTCACGCCATCAACAACGGCAGCGTGCGAATCAACGGCGGGTTCTTTGTATTCAAGAAGAAAATATTCGACTACATTGGTGAGAAAGAGGAACTGGTCGGCGAGCCATTCCGCCGCTTGGCTGAAGAGAAGCAGTTAATCGGCTACAGCTACGATGGTTTCTGGGCCAGCATGGATACTTTCAAAGACAAGCAACAGTTGGAGAATTTGTGCACGGGCGGCGTCGCTCCTTGGGAATTGTGGCGAACCAACGGGAACGGTAAACACCAGGGTGCCGCGAAAGCGTGATGGGCAATTCGTTGGAAAGTGAAATCCATGGCGTGTTCGGAAGTGCCATGGTATCGCGGCACTTTGACAGTTCGAATGTGACAGGACATTTTTGGGTGGCAGGAGGTATGCATGTTTGTTGATACCGCGCTTCGAGATTTAGAGGACAAGGGCCGTCCAGTCCGCATCGGAATGGTCGGCGCCGGGGCGACGGGGCGCGCGATCGCGCTTCAGCTCGCGACGCCGGCGCCGGGGATTCGCCTGGTCGCCATTTCCAATCGGACGCTGGAGCACGGCGAGCGCGCGTTTCGCGAGGCCGGCATCAGCTCATGGGCTCGCATAAGCTCGGCGCGTGAAGCGGAAAGCGCGATCAACAAGGGCACGCCGGTTTTGACCGACGATCCATCGGTTTTGACGACTTGCGCCGCCATTGACCTCCTCGTGGAAGTGACGGGCACCGTGGAGGCCGCGGCGCGCGTTACGCTGGCCGCGTTCGATCACGGGAAGCACGTCGTTCTGGTCAACGCCGAACTCGACTCGCTCCTCGGCCCCATTCTGAAAGTAAAGGCAGACCGTGCCGGGGTCGTGCTGACGCACACGGACGGTGATGAACCGGGCGTAGCGATGACGCTTCTCCGCTATCTGCGGTCCACCGGACTGCGGCCCGTTGCGGCCGGCAACATCAAAGGCATGGTCGACTACTACCGGAATCCCGAAACGCAACGGAGTTTCGCGCAGAAATACGAGCAGGATGTCCGCAAGGTCACTTCCTTTGCGGATTCGACGAAACTATCCATGGAGGCGACGGTGCTGGCCAATGCAACCGGCTTCCAGGTGGGGCGTCGCGGAATGCACGGCCCAGCCTGCCAGGAGGTTCGTCAGATGGCGGACTTGCTGCCTGCCGACCAGATGCTGAAGACCGGCCTGGTTGATTACGCCCTCGGCGCAGCGCCGCATACGGGTGCCTTCGTGATCGTTCACGAGGAATCGGAACTGAAGAAAGCCCAGCTCTCCTACTACAAGCTCGGCAACGGTCCGTTCTTCGTTTTCTACACGCCGTTTCACCTTCCCCACATTCAAATTGCCTCGACCATTGGCCGCGCAGCCGCCTGCGGTGACGCGACTGTCGCTCCGCTCGGTGGACCCGTCTGCGAAGTCGTTGCTGTCGCCAAAAAGAACTTGAAAGCCGGAGAGCGGCTGGACGGAATCGGCGGCTTCTGCACCTATGGTTTGGTTGAGAATGCGGCTGCGGCTCGCTCCGCCGGCGCCCTCCCAGTCGCCCTATCCGAAGGCTGCGTGTTGCGCCGCGACGTTTCCAAGGATGAGATCCTCACCTTCGAAGCCGTCGAGGCGCGGACGGAGGGAATCGTCGAGAAATTGTGGCGCGAGCAGAACGAAAAATGGCCTAGTGGAGAGCGAGCCGTGGGGGCATCCTCGGCGGACGCCGCAGTGACAGGGAAATTGGCGTGAGAACCGCATTGCCATCAAGGCGGGGCTGAACCGATGATGCTGAATCGGACTCTCTGGAAGGGCCGCCGGGTATTCCTTACGGGGCACACGGGCTTCAAAGGGAGCTGGCTCTCACTTTGGCTGAACTCCCTCGGCGCAGACGTGACGGGATACGCGCTTGATTCGCCGACACAGCCCAATCTATTCGAGCAGGCACATGTCGCGGACGATGTCCGCTCCATTCAAGGCGACATCCGTGATTTTCAGAAGCTCAAGGGCGCGCTCAATGATTCTCGTGCCACGGTGGTCATTCACATGGCTGCACAGTCGGTTGTGCGCCGTGGCTACGATGACCCGATCGAAACCTATTCGTCCAACGTCATGGGGACGGTCAATTTGCTCGAAGCCGTGCGCCAGGTGGCAAGGCCTTGTGCCGTGGTCAATGTGACCAGCGATAAATGCTACGAAAATCGAGAGTGGCTTTGGGGATATCGCGAGAACGAACCGATGGGCGGCTATGATCCCTATTCGAATTCGAAGGGCTGCGCGGAGCTCGTAACCTCTGCGTTCCGCGATTCCTATTTTCCCAAGGCGTCCTTCGAGCGTCATAGGGTCGGTGTCGCCAGCGCGCGCGCTGGCAATGTGATTGGCGGCGGGGATTGGACTAGCGACCAGCTGATTCCCGACCTGATCCGGGCGTTTCTTGCGCATCGAGCATGCCTAATCCGAAATCCCGCCGCAATTCGGCCCTGGCAGTTTGTCCTAGAGCCACTGCTCGGCTACCTGTTGCTGGCCGAGCGGCTCACGGAAGATGGCGCACGCTTCGCTTCAGGCTGGAATTTCGGACCGTCCGATGCAGATACAAAGCCAGTGTCGTTCCTCGCTGCTGAATTGGCGCGGCTGTGGGGGAAAGATGCCGCGTGGACTCAGGACGCCGCATCGCATCCCCATGAGTCGCATCTCTTGAAGCTGGACGCTTCTAAGGCAGCGGCCCACTTGAACTGGCATCCGATGCTTTTGTTGCCCACCGCGCTCGAATGGATTGTCGAGTGGTATCGCGCCTATCAAGCGGGCGCGGATCTTCGGCGCATGACGGAAGCGCAACTCGATCGGTATCAAACCCTTTTGCAGAAAACAAAGTCGGCTGTCAGCCCGCACTAACGGGAGAAGCAGGAGAGATTTTTCCTATGCCGAACATAATTGTCCTGGGATCAGGTATGGCAGGATTTGGAGCCGCTTACCGGCTCCATGCCGAAGGTATCACGCCCGTCATGTACGAGAAGAACGGCTACCATGGCGGCCACACGGCCTCATTCCGCTCCGAAAACGGTTTCATGTTTGACATCGGGCCGCACATTTCCTTCACCAAGGACGAGCGGATTCAGAAGATCTTCGCGGAAAGTGTGAACCAGCAGTACGAGACCGTGCCGATCAACTTGAACAACTACTGGCGGGGCCATTGGCCGCTGCATCCGGTGCAGCTCCACCTGCACGGTTTGCCGGAAGAGACCGTGGTGAAGGTGATCAGTGATTTCGTCGAAGAGCGCCAGCGGCCCGAACGCGCAGTGAACAATTATGCGGACTGGCTGCTGACAAGTTTTGGCAAGTCCTTCGCCGAGCTTTTTCCCATGCAATACACGCGAAAATATCACACCACCACGGCCGAAAACATGAGCACGGATTGGCTCGGTCCACGCATCTACCGGCCCAGCCTCGAAGAAGTGCTGCGCGGCGCGATTTCCCCGTCGGCTCCTCACGTCCATTACATCACCCATTTTCGATATCCGAGCGTAGGTGGGTTCGTCAACTATCTGAAGAAATTCATTCCGCTGGGGAATTTGAAGCTGGAGCACGAGCTGATTTCCATCGATCCCCGCGCCCGGCAGTTACAGTTCTCCAATGGGCACGTCGCGCAGTATGACGGCCTGGTTTCGTCCGTGCCCTTGCCGGACCTGATTCGCATGATTCAGGGTGCGCCGCAACATGTTGTCGAAGCTTCGCGCCGCCTGGCATGCACCACATGTGTGCTCGTCAATATCGGTGTGGATCGTGCGGATCTTTCGAACGCCCACATGACGTATTTTTACGACGAAGATATCTGCTTTACCCGGCTTGGTTTTCCGCACATGCTCACCGCTCGCAACGCGCCTGAAGGAACGGGAAGCATTCAGGCGGAAGTCTATTTCTCAGAAAAATACAAGCCGTTTGCGGGCTCGCCCGATGCGTGGATTGAACCCGTTATCCGGGACCTGCAAAAGTGTGGCATCCTTCGCGAAAACGACCGGATTCTTTTCCGGAAGTCCATGCTGCTGCGCTACGCCAATATCATTTTCGACCTCGACCGCGCCGCGGCCTTGAAAACGGTTCACGATTACCTCGATGAACTGGGCATTGGGTACTGTGGACGGTATGGCGATTGGGGATATATGTGGACCGACGAGAGTTTCAAGAGCGGTGAGTTGGCTGCAGGGCGCGTCTTGTCCCCACAAAAGGTGTCTTAGTAACGGTGACACGAATCTTCTTAAGCGCGCTTGATTCGCACGACCATGCCAACTGATACAACACAAATCGGGGCGCGCAATTCCTCGACGCGCCGTTTGAAAATTGCGTTTGTCTTCCCCCCGATTTGGCCTCCGCACTCGGACGGCTCCCTGCAGATTTGGAATCGCGAAGTCACGCGGCAACTCTCGCGATCCAATGACGTCCTGGTTTATTCGGGAAAATTCGATTGCAACCCCGCGGACTTGGTTCCAGGAGTCGAGTATCGGCGCATTTCGACGCGCCTGGACCAACTGTTCATCAGAGTTCTGCAACGCATCTGCCGTGCCTTGGGGATTCAGCGGCTGCTCTTCTCAATTGATCTGTGGCATGTCCTGTATGCACTCAAAATAGGGCTCGACCTTCGGAAACGGCGCTGCGACGTCGTGCACATCTACAACTATCCGCAATTCGCTCACTTTATCAGACGGCTGAATCCAAACCTCCGGATTATCCTGAACATGCACGGGGAGTGGTTGACGCAAATCCCCTTTACCAAACTCCAGCGGCGCTTGCATGATCCCGATTTGATCGTCTCGTGCAGCGGTCTAATTACTCGAGCCATCTCGGCAAAGTTCCCAGACATTGCGGAACATTGCAAAACCATCCCGATGGGCGTTTCCGTGGACCTCTTCTCCAGGACCGGCCGGGATCCCCGTCCAGGAGCGCCTGCGCCTCGCAAACTTCTGTACGTGGGTCGTATTTCTCCGGAAAAGGGTGTACATGATCTGATCGATGCCTTTGAGCTCATCCATCGGGAATTTTCGGACGCCAGCTTGACCATCGTGGGGCCTGAGTGGGTCGCTCCGCGAGAATTCATCGCTGATCATTGTCTTGGGAGCGACGAAGTCGCCAAACTTGCTCCGTTCTATGAAGGCAGCTACCTTTCGCAATTGAAAGAAAGGCTCAGCGCAGAGGTGTCTAGCGGCGTAACGTTTGCGGGCCTGGTCGACCACAAGTCGATTGCAAAATACTATGCCGCCGCCGATGTTTATGTCAGCCCGTCACTCTACGAGTCTTTTGGCATGAGCATTATCGAAGCGATGGCCGCAGGTGTTCCCGTGGTTGCCGCCCGTGGCGGAGCGGTCCCGGATGTGGTTTCCAACGAACGAACCGGACTGCTCGTGGCCACGGGCAATCCTTCGGCCCTGGCGGCCGCCGTGAGTCGGCTGTTCACCAACACTCCGCTTCGAAACGCAATCGTCAACGAATCGCTCCACTATGTTCGCAGGCAATTTTCCTGGGAGACGATTGGCTCCGGGCTCCTGCAATTGTATTCGGATGCCCCGGTGCCCATGGCAGCCCGTGTAGATCAGGTCGAAAGCGTCAGCGAGACAAAACTATGACTCAGAAATTCGCTCCCCGAAAATACAGCGCGCAGTATGCCCCACCTTTCCGACCTGATTACGCCCAATCCGCCTCGGTTCGCTTCTGATGACAACGGAAACACTAAATTCAACCGGGCGAAAACTCCTTTCGGGGTCCGTGCTCCGGCTCGCCAATCTATTTCTGTCGGCGGTAACGTCGTTTTTCCTGATGCCGTTCATCGTGCATCACCTCGGAGACCGCCTCTATGGTTTCTGGTCCCTGGCGGCCGCATTTATCGGCTACTACGGCTTGCTGGACTTCGGATTCTCCAGCGCGGTCTCGCAGTATCTTTGCATCGCGATTGCCCAGAAGAATCAGGAGGAGTGCCGTTCGGTCTTTAACTCAGCTGTGCGCATCCAGTCTTTCCTGGGCGGTCTGGCGCTTCTTCTGACCGCCGGAATTGCCGCCGCGGCGCCTTGGTTCTGCAAGAGCCCGGAAGATGCGGCTTTGTTCTGGAAGGTGATCGCCATCCTTGGCGTGAATATGGCGATTAGTTTTCCCTTCAGAGCATATTCAGGGCTCTTGGAAGCGGAGCTCCGATTTGATATCCAGGCCGGCCTGGGCATTCTGAGCACACTCCTGCGTACAGGTCTCGTCGTGTGGGCCATTTTGCAGGGTGGTGGACTGCTTGCTTTATCCTGGATGACTCTGGCAGCCTCGCTGCCAGTGATCGCTCTCCAGGTCTGGTTTGCCAGGCGCCAGGTGCCTTGGGCCCGAATTGGCCGCTCGTCTCTGGATGCCCAAAGAGCAAAACGTTTTTTCAATTACAGCATCTACACGTTCCTGGCGGTTATTGGAGACATCTTCCGTTTTCAATTGGACTCCGTCGTAATCGCGGGACTCATCGGACTGGTTGCGGTCACGCACTACAGGGTCGCCAGCGTCTTTTCGAGGTATTACATTGATATCGTCATAAGCATAATCGCTCTGGTTCAGCCGGTTCTGAGCCGTCTCTACGGCGCACAGGATCGCGTTCGCATGGAAAAAGTGCTGTTCTTTTCACTAAAGGTCTCGATGTGCTGCTCGGTTTTTGTGGGTTTCAGCCTCATCGCCTGGGGGAAGCCGTTCATCGCTTGCTGGATGGGGCCAAATTACAAAGACGCCTATTGGCCGTTGGTAGTTCTGACGCTCGCGATTCTACTGGACGTGTGCCAGTGCCCTTCGATCAGTCTGCTCTACGCCACTTTCAATCACCGTTTCTACACGTACTTGAACGGGCTGGAAGGGATCATCAATCTGGCCGTCAGCCTGGCACTGGCCCGCCCCCTGGGAGTTCTCGGCGTGGCCCTCGGGACGTTGATTGGCGCCTTCGTCGTGCGCGTGGTCGCGTTTCCCATTTGGGTTTGCAGGGCCACCGGTCTTCAATACGGCGAATATATGAAACTCCTGGCGGGAACCTTCCTGCGTTGCGCATGCATTATGGGGGTGGCGATCGCGGTTTCGGCATGGGGATTGCGACCAAGCTATCCCTGGCTCGTCAGTTCTGCGGCCTTGGCGACACTTGTCTATGCCGTGCTGTCTTATTTTCTTGTTTTTACCGGCGCAGATCGCGAAGCGCTTCTTGTGGCCGCGCGCTTGCGGCCAGTTGCAAGCGCAGAACTTGCCACCGTCGGCGCCGTCGAGCCATAGAACGTCCGGCACTGACTTTGATTCAGGAGTGACATGAAAATGAGTCCGATGGAACAGCCATTGGTTAGCGTACTCACGCCCGTTTACAACGGGGAATCCTATCTGGGGGAGTGTATCGAAAGTGTTTTGAATCAGACCTACCAGAATTTCGAATATATTATCGTCAACAATTGCAGCAAGGATCGCACGCTGGAAATCGCCCGTGAGTACGAGAAAAAAGATCGTCGCGTCCGGGTGCACGACAACGATGAGTTCCTTGGCGTCATAGCGAATCACAATCGCGCGTTCAAGATGATGTCTAAAGGCGCGAAATACTGCAAAGTGGTTTCGGGAGATGATTTCATTTTTCCCGAATGCTTGGTGCGATTAGTCGAGTTCGCCGAAGCAAATCCTTCAGTTGGTATGGTGGGATCGTACTCGATTGCGGGAAAGAGGGTGGAGTTCAACGGGCTGACATACGAAGAAAAAGTCTCGGACGGGAGGAAAATATCTCGAGCAACTTTGCTCGGCGGGCCGTATGTTTTTGGGGCCCCGACATCGCTGCTCTACCGGGCAGATTACGTAAGAAGAACAGATGCCTTTTACCCGAGCCCCAATCCGCATTCCGACACCACTGCCTGTTTTCAGTCCCTGCTGGATTCGGATTTTGGCTATGTCCACCAGATTCTTTCCTATACGCGGATCCACCCGGCTTCACAGACTTCAAAAAGCCTGAAGCATGGCACGATCAACCTTGCCAAACTTAGCGACCTCGCGCGATTTGGTCCGAAACTTCTAAACTCATCTGAATACGACGAGTGCCTGAGCCGGCTGACGGGTGAATATTACTGGGCGATTGTGCCCACTTTTCTCGCCGAGCCGAGGAATAAGGAGTTTTGGGACCGACAAAAAACCGAGTTGAAGGAAGTGGGTCTCGAGTTCAGCTACACGAAATTGCTGAAGGCCGCCTTCTTGAAAGGAGTCAAATTAGTATTTGCTCCGGGTTCTGCTCTAAGGAAGTTGCGTTCGATATGGGGGGATCCGAAGAAAATCAAAGCTCAGTATTATGATCAAAGCACCTGATCTCGGAATTTCGTTCCTGCTATCACTCGTTCTGATGGCGTGTTCGTCTGGCAGGCCCGGCGCCAGCGGGGGCAATGGCGGAGCCGGCGGGGGTCCGAATCAATCGTACACAACCAATTTTCCTCTTGCCGAAACCTCCGTATCCGAAGCCGGCAGGTGGATCAACGGAGGCACGACCGGGCTTGATTGGGATAACGTGCAAACCCAGATGAATTTCGCCCTGGGAACTTCGCCAACTGGAAAGTTCACGGATTCGACGGCTGTGCTCGCTGGAACTTGGGCGGCTGACCAATCAGCCGCAGCTACCGTCCGCATCAGAACGGTGAATTTAGATTGCTGCCATGAAGTTGAATTGCGCTTGCGTACGACGATCCTGCCGCATTCGATTACCGGTTACGAAATCAACTGCAGTGTCGCCAAAGGGCAACCGTACATCGAGATTGTCCGCTGGAACGGCGCGCTCAACAACTTCACTTACGTGGCGCGCCGTAACGGCACTGGCTGCGCCGACGGAGACGTACTCAAGGCGACAATTGTGGCCGGCACGATAACCGTCTTCAAAAACGAGGCCGAGATGCTCCGAGGAACCGACAATAATTATGCAAGCGGAGCACCTGGCATCGGCTTCTACGAAACCGATAGAAATGTCGGTTACTACGGATTTTCAAGCTTTACGGCCTCGCAAAATGGAAAGCTTTCCAATGGTCCGTTTGCATTTTGATCCGAGAAGTTCGGCTCCGCATGAGGGGTCGCGTACGGCTGTGCTAGTTAAGAATCGCATCCCGCGTCTCGAAAATAACGCCGAAACAGGCGTTGTGTCCTACAATCTACAGGAGCACAGCGCAATTCTGCTTTCGACGGCTACCGAAGAGTTTGAGGCCCCATGCATACTTTGAGTTTGGTGAAGGATTCGTCCGCACCGCTTCATATTCTGTGCCTTGGAGCCCATTCCGACGACATCGAAATCGGATGCGGAGGCACGATCCTTCGCTTGGCGGAACAGTATCCGAACAGTGCCTTTCATTGGGTCGTTTTCAGTGCAACTGGCGTCCGCGAGGCAGAGGCCAGGCAATCCGCCGCGCAGTTCGTCCCAACCGAGCGTCTGAAAAATCTGGAGCTGAATTCTTTCTCGGACGCCTTCATGCCGTTCATGGGCGGAGAAGTAAAAAGTGTTTTCGAGGAACTGAAAAAATCGGTCTCCCCGGACCTGATCTTAACCCACAACCGGCGGGACGCTCATCAGGATCATCGCCTGCTCGCAGAGTTGACTTGGAACACTTTTCGCGATCATTTTATTTTGGAATACGAAATCCCCAAATACGATGGCGATCTCGGACAGCCAAACGTATTCGTGCCGCTCTCCACAGACACAAGTCAGAAAAAAGTTCGGTGCATCATGACGACATTTGAATCGCAGCGCCAAAAGCGTTGGTTTCAACCCGAAACTTTTTTTGCGCTCATGCGGCTCCGTGGCATGGAGTGCAATTCGCCCAGCGGTTACGCAGAGGCGTTTTACGGCCGCAAAGTGACGCTGTGATCTCGCATGCAGGGCAGGTTAGGCGGCAAGCGCACGTGAGTTTTGTGGAGGAGTTTTGGGTGACCCATTGATTTCTCCCAATTCCGTCAGTCCCTCGCGAGCGACACGGGGGCAGCAATGCGTGCGGAATCAGAGTCTCATTGATTACTACAAGTGCCCCGAAGAGTTCGCTGAATTCGAAGTTTCGGGGGAGTTGCCGGAGCAACGAGGTTTCTTTCAATTTGGCTCCGGGACATTGTGTTACGGTCGGTGCCAGCAGGGAAAGCCGGCAAGCCACCCATCTGGCCCGCTGTTTGATGTCAGCCAGGCCTTGGAATCAAACCAGGGGGAGGTTCGACTTCCATTCGATTTGTCCGAGGTCGTGGACAATTTGCGACGCGAACGGTACATGGACACGGACGGTGCTTCGCGACTGTCGCGAATTCTCGAGTCCGTGAACCACGATATCTACTATTTTCTTAGACCTTGGATGCCCGTCGCAGTGAGAAAATATCTCCAACGGATTAGCTTGATGGGCTGGCGTGGTAGACAGTTTCCTCATTGGCCCGTGGATTATACGGTTGACACAGTGTTGGAAAAGTCGTTAATCCTCTCGTTGAAAGCCAAGGGAGTTTCCTCGGTTCCTTTCATCTGGTTCTGGCCGGGGGGCGCACAAAGCTGCGCAATGATGACCCACGACGTGGAAACCCCTGCGGGTATCGACTTCTGTCGAGGGCTTATGGACCTGGATGACTCGTTCCAAATCAAATCTTCTTTCCAACTCGTTCCTGAGGAGCGGTACGCAATTCCGGGTGAGCTCCTGAATGAGTTGCGAAATCGCGGCTTTGAGGCAAACGTTCAGGATCTAAATCACGACGGAAATCTTTTCAGGAATCGAGAACAATTCTTGCGCAGGGCTGCCCAGATCAACAAGCACATCCGCGATATTGGGGCTAAAGGATTTCGTTCCGCGATACTCTATCGCAATGCCGAATGGCTTCAGGCCCTCCAGGTCAGTTATGACATGTCCTTTCCAAGTGTGGCCCATCTTGATCCGCAGCGTGGCGGCTGTTGCACCATCATGCCCTATTTTATCGATGGAATTGTTGAGCTCCCCCTGACCACAATTCAGGACTATTCCCTCCTTCACATCCTGAGAGAATCTACAATCAACATCTGGGAGCAACAGATTGCACTGATTCAACAAAGAAACGGACTGATCAGCTTTATAGTTCATCCCGACTATCTCGGGGGGAAACGCGAGCTTGCACTTTATACATCCTTGCTCGCCAAATTATCTCGCCTGCGCGCGGAAGCAGGGCTGTGGATCACACTTCCCGGCGAAGTTGATCGATGGTGGCGAGCCCGGAACAAGATGAAGCTCGTTTCACAAGCCGGAAAGTGGTGTATCGAAGGCGAAGACAGCCAGCGGGCTCGCATCGCCTACGCGAGTCTTGCGGGGGATCGCTTAGCCTACGAATTCTGACCCAGCCTTAAGAAGCCTTCTCCCGGGTACTTCCCCTCAGCGCTTCACTTGGACTCTTAGATTTTCCCCAGAAACGCTCCCCGTTCCACCTTCGCTTCCCCCAATTGCTTTAAGCCCCATCTTTTTTTGCGCCTCGCCACTCCCGCCACACCACAACCATCGTTAGGATAAATCCGAATAGCTCTCCTCAAACAGCGCATTGGCTGATGTCGCGGCTGTTGGCTTGCTCAAGCTTTGGTTTCTCGCTTGAGCTATGTGCGAACAGCGACCGAGAACGAAGGCCGCTGTGTGCTCGGGGCAATGTTCAATACTCCGAATGTTCAACCTGCATGCGGAGTCAGCCTGCAGATGACCTACTGGGCTGGCCGGAATGCCACCATTTGCATGCCCCACATCTTTCCATTATGGGTCGCCGTCGCCGCGTAACTACCTGCCGAGCCTGCGATCCGATCTTCCGTGATGTTCCCGTAGGCCCGATCATGGGAAATGAACCCGGACCCTGGTGCGGTTACAACATTGTCGGAAACTCCCGCACCAAAAATCAGGTCGTTGGCGCCGGTCGTGGTGGCCGTTCCACTGTTCAATGTGGTGGAAGATCCACTAGCCGAACAGTAGATATCCACCGGATTCGTCGGGCTTATTCCGGCGTATTCATGCACGTACAGAACGCCAAAGGCAGTCACGGAATTCCGGAAGGTGGCGGTGACCGTGTCGCTTCCACCCTTTATGTGGGATGCATAGAAGACCTGGGCGCTGTATCCATTGCCCCAGACGACGGGTGTACCGACGTTGACATAAGCATTTCCATTGGAATCCGTTAGCGCGACGCTCCCGGCATTGTTCCAAATCACATAAACGACAATCGTATTTCCTGCCTGCGTCGGAGCATTGAAGGGAACAGAGACGCTGGTCCCGCTTGAGATTTGATTGTTCTTCGTTTGTACCATAGAAGGCGAGACCACCGCCGCGGCTGCCGTGGTAACAGTGAGCTGCGCAGATTGACCGGAGAGATTGTTAGAACTGTCGTATGCCAAAGCCGCATACGTATAAGTAGCGGAAGGCGCCAGCCCGGTGTCGGTATAGCTTGTCGTCGTGGTCGTTGCCACCTTGGCGCCATTGCGGAATACCTGATACCCCGCTACCGCGACGTCGTCGGTAGACGCAGTCCAGCTGATTTTCAATGTCGTCGAGGTGACATTTGAGGCTTGCAGATTCGTGGGAACAGATGGTGGTGTGACGTCGGAAGCCGGAGACGTCTGCGCAATCACGGGCGATGACAGAGCCGAAATGTTCCCTGCGGCATCGTACGCCGATACGCTGTAGGTGTATTGAACGCCAGGGACCACGGTGGAGTCGGAGAAATTGGGAGTCGCGGTGGTGCCTATCTGGGTGCTGTTCCGATTTACGTGGTAGCCGACCACTCCCACGTTGTCCGTAGAAGCGCCCCAACTGAGATTAATTTGGGAGGAAGAAATTACGCTGGCGGCTAGATTCGTCGGAGCAGACGGGGGAACAGCATCGCTCGTCAAATTGTCCGTGGCGGTATAACTGGTAAAGCCAAAATCACTGTTGTTGGCCAATGTCCCGCCCTGATTATAAAAGCCCATCCCAGGGCTGCCGCTCGCGTAAGTAGAGTCGGTCACCTGAACGATTTGCACGCCATTGATGTAGGAGGTCAGCGTGCTGCCCACGGCCGTGGCCGTAACGACGTCACCGTCATGCAAGCCCGGCCCGGTCTTCGAGTCCAGAAATGTAAAGTTACCAAAGGGCCCGTTCCACCGGACAATTTGCACGTACTGCGAGCCATCGGATGTGGCGCGGAAATTAAACTCATACCCGGTAATACTATGCGCTGAGATTGTGGTGCGAAGGCGTAGCTCTACCTCTTCATAGATGCTGCGGTTCTGATTGACCGTGTGAACGACGGCTTGCGCCTTCTGGTTCGATGACCAACTACCGGTAAGCACTGCCGTCGGATCGTTATAAGGAGTGGCTGTAGAAGTACCCCCTCCGAACGCGTGGCCCGGAGTGGTTTGCACATTGAGCCAGTCAAGGCCTACAGCTTTTCCGTTAATCCAGTTGCCACCCTCGGAAATCGGATTCTCCGTGTGAGGGAAGTTCGTACTGTAAGTGTTCAACGAACCATTGTTCGGATCTGTGCCCGATGTACCGTTCGAAGCGCCGCGGAAGGCCACAAATTGCATGCCCCAGGCTCCGCCGCTATTGGTTGCTGTGGCGTTATACGACCCCGTTACCGTAACAAGTCTATCTTCTGTTATGTTGCCATGCGATGTGGAGCGTGCCATATACCCGGGCCCCGGACTGGTCACGACATTCGCCGATACCCCTCCAGCGAACAGCAGATCCATGCTATTCGTAGTATTAGTCACGCCACTCGTCAGATTCCCGGAAGGCCCCGCTGCCGCGATGGTCACGTCGAGCGGCGACGTTTGATTGATGCCTGAGTACTCGTGGGCGTAGATGATGCCAAACGAATGGACACTGGTAGAAAAGATCGCCGTGACCGTATCCACGCCGCTACGATTATTGATCGCATAGAAAACTTGCGCGCTATATATCCCGTTGCTCCACCGGGTGGGTCCACCCGCGCTGGCATACACGTTCCCTAGCGAGTCGGAAACGGAGGCGCCGCCCGTGCTATCCCAGATGAGATAGGCCACCAGTAGATTTCCCCCGGTCACAACAGAAGAAAATGTTGTGCTGCCTGTATTTCCGGAATTTACCTGATTGTCCCGCTCCTGAACGAATGCTGGAGTGCTTGCAACTGCCTGGATCGCAGATGGGAAAAACGCTGATACGAGGAAGAGTATGGCCACAGACGGGAATAGCCGCCCAGATTTAGTCATTTTCAGAAATTCCTTCTTATTTCGATTTAGTGGCGGGGCCGAATCGGTGTGTGAGGGCGCACCGTTCGAGGCAAGCAACTCGTTAAAACAAACCAAGAGTAATATCAGCAGAGTCCCGGGAAAACTGGCCAAGAGGTCAGTTTCGGGACAGGTACAGATGCTACCCCGCCGGACAGACTGGGGCCGCCTAACATCGCGTGGTTGCACTAATAAGTGAAAGTGAAAGTGAAAGTGAAAGTGAAAGTGAGGGCGGTGCTGATCTGGGCCGATCGGAGGACGTTCACTTGTTCCACGAACTTCGATTCACTCGGCTGAGCGAGTAAACCTATATAAACTCTGCACGCATTCCTTGCGTTGGTCAAGCTCTATTTGGGGTTTTCGTGCACACTGGAGGCTCGAAACGGTAGTCGAGTGCGATCTTGGCGATACGATTCGCTAGGGTGTTTAGCTCCGTATTCCTATTTTCGCTCGCGGGTGGTTGGAGCAATGCGAAAACGGGATAGTGCTTCCCCAAGATTCTGCAGAAAAGCCTCGGAGTTGTATACGTCCGTGTCGACCTTTGTTCCCCCAACAGGGGCGATAGGCTCCACCTCGTCCAACTGGAATTCGTGAGCCACTTCTTCGACCGTTTGGGGCTGAATCGGCTGCTGGTGTTCAACGAACGCATTCACAAGAGAATGTTCGCAAAGAAGGTTGATGACGCGCGGAATCCCCAGAGAATAGACGTGAATCGTCTCAATCGCCTTTGGACTAAAAATTGGTTCACCGGATGCGCCCGCGATCCGCAGACGCTCCGTGATGTACTCCTGTGTCTGCACCTGGGAAAGCGCGGAAGTGCGGCAGCGAAGCATAATGCGCTGACGGAGCTGGCGAAGTTGTGGAAGCTTGAGTTTCTCTTCCAGTTCAGGTTGCCCGGAAAGAACGATCTGCAGAAGCTTTTCCGTGGAGGTCTCCAGATTCGTCAAGAGGCGAATCTCTTCCAGCACGGGATACGTTAGATTCTGGGCTTCATCAATGATAAGAACGACGGTTTCACCGGAACGATAGCGTTCCAGCAGCCAGTGATTGAGCTTCATCAGTTGCTGGCTTTTCGAGTTGGACTCGCACGGAATATCGAACTCCGCAAGGATGAAATCGAAAAGCTGGTTGGAATTCATCCGGGAGTTAAACAGAAAGGCCGTGCGGGCATTGCGCTGGTGAAGCCACTCCAGGAGCCGGTTGACCAGAGTGGTTTTGCCCGTACCGACTTCACCAGTGAGTGTGATGAATCCTTTGCGCGTTTGAATGCCGTACATCAAACCGGTCAGTGCTTCCTCGATCTGCTTCGTCAGGTATAGGAAGCGCGGATCGGGGTTGACGTTAAACGGACTTTCTTTCAGCTTGAAAAAGCTCTTATACATGGCCGTGGGCTGTTTGGCACCTTTCTAGCGGTTGAGTTCCTTTTCTTCTCTGCCCCTCAGTTTGTTTCGCGGTGCTCATTGCAAAGCGAATGGGTTCGTATGCCACTGGAAATTTATGGTCACGATATTTTGCGTGAAGCTCGTGTTGCATCCGGGAGTCGTGCAGACCGTCGGATTTGTCTGCTGAATCTCCGCGGTATACGCCAGCGAAAAATTGACATTCCTCCCGACCGGCCGATCCAACCCTCCGCCAGCAAAATAGCTGCCGTAATCGCTGCCCTGAACGCCAGCCTGGGTTGCCAAGGTTCGATTCTTTGCATATCCGAAGTTTCCGTGAACTCCCCACACGCGTGTCAAGTGTCTCGCTGCGCCAAGCGTGATCTGATCCGTATTCGAACCGATCAAGACCCCGCTTCCTCCGCTGCGGGCATGGAAATAGCTCAGGGAAAGGCTTCCGTTCTGAAAGGCGCTCGACAGGTTCATCCCGCCACTGGCCGAAACTGTTTGAGATTGGTTTCCAATCGGGACGCGGTACAGCGTGACATCCGGTCCTCCGAAGACCTGAAAAGCCAGGCGCTTTGTTATCTTGCGAGAATACGCCGCGTTGACTACGTGATCTCCCAGAGCCTGAGGCTGGGATTGATAGTGGAACGCCGCAAAGCGATAAAAAAGTCCGATAGAATCTTGTTTCGTCAGCTGGTAGTTATAACCGACGCTGCCGTAGTAGGTGTCCGTATCAACGTTGCCTGATTGCGTAAAGTGCAAAAGCCCGTAGGATCCGGACATGGTAATCGACCCCCGCGGGCTGGTTTGATAAGTGACCTGGGTAACCAGCGAGTTACTATAGCGGGGCCCCACCGCCGCGTAGATACTCTGATTCGGCGATACCGTGCCGCCAACCCCGGGAATCCCCGGGCCGAGCGATCCCCCAACTCCCGGCGCGCCCAATCCTGTCCCTCCGCCAAATCCAAATTGAGATTCGGGTAAGTATGAAAACTGATCCAGAATCTGCATTTGCCAGCGCCGCCAGGAAAACAACTCACTGAAGGCCAACTGCTGATACCAGCCGTTCTTTTGCCCCTGCTGATTTGTCACGAAACCCCCGGCGGAGAAATTTAACCCCAATTGGGAGTGGCTCAACTGCTGAACCATACTCAGATTTCCGCCGAAATAATTATTCGTATTCCAGCCGCCGGAACTGCCAGTGCCGCTCGGCTGGTCCTGGATCGAGTTCGAGTATTGAAACCCTGGCACCCAGTAACTGTGCCGGAGGTTTGGGCTGCCAATCGTAGGCGTCTGCATGCCCGTCAGGGGCGTGGTATCGGCATTCCATCCCCCTAGAGGATCTTTGTTTTGGTCTTCAGCCGCAGTGTCATCCATGGCCGGAATGCCGCGCCCAGCAGGCTTTGGCCGTTCGGGTGTCTCTGGTTCCTGTGCACTCAGAGCGCTCGCGAACACGAGCACGGCTGTTGCAAAAAATGCCAGTCTCGAGTTTTGCAACTTGATAATTTTCATAGGTCGGGCCTTATGGCACCACGATCACGTCGCCGGCCTTCAACGGAACGTCCGGTTTCTTGCCGGCGACGACATCCTTGTAGCTGAAGGGAATTCTCACTTGCTTATCGCCCTCTTGCCGCAGGATGTAGATATTTTTGATTTTTGCAAATTGCGTAAATCCGCCGGCGCTCGAGAGTGCTTGGAGCGCGGTCATATTGGGAGTTAAGGGAGTGGCGCCCGGACGTCCGACCTCACCGGTAATGTAAATCCGCCGGCTGTTAATCGCCGAAACGGTCACGGTCACCTGGGGATTATTGAGGAATTTCTTGAGACCGTCGCGTATATTCGCCGCCAACTCCAGGGATGTCAGCCCAGCGGCCTGTATATCATTGAGCAAGGGCAGTGAAATCTTTCCATCCGGCCGCACGGGAATGGTTCGCGTGATTTCCGGTTCTTTCCAGACATCAATCTGCAGCACGTCTTGCGGGCCGATCTTATACTCAGCTTCCCCCAAGCTCGCCAGTGCGGCGGCCGCGCCATTGCTCGAACCGGTGTCCGTCGCAGGCTTCTTCGTGTCCTGCCCCTGCACGCCGGACAGACCGAGCCAGATTGCCAGAACGAGACTACCTGCTGGTATCATCGCATCCTCCGTTACAGTTCGTTTGAATCAACCTTCTCCAGCCCGATTTGTTTAATCTTGGATAGCAGCGATTTGTAGCTTATCTGTAATTCTTGCGCCGCGCGCTTGCGATTCCAGCGGGTTCGTTCCAACGCTTTCAAAATCAGTTCGCGCTCGGTTTGCCGAAGCGCCGCGCGGGTCATCGTCTTCAGGGACACGACCCCGGCACTCCCGCCGGCTTTTGGAGCACGATGGATAATAGTTCGCAGTTCGTCGGCCGTCGTTGTTGCCTCCCCAAGGGCAACCATTTTCTTGATCATGTTTTCCAGTTCGCGGATATTCCCCGGCCAGCTGTAGGACAAGAATAGCTCCATTGCCTCATTGTCCAAAGCAGGTATTGCTTTCTTCAACAGGTGGCAATGCCTTTCGAGAAAGAAATCGACCAAGGCCGGAATATCTTCTCTGCGATCTCGGAGAGGGAGAAGCCGAATACACACTCCGTTAATACGAAAATACAACTCCTTACGAAACTCCCCGGTTTCAACCGATTCTTCCAGGTTTCGTGAACTGGAGGAAATGAGCCGCCCAAACTTGCCACAGTATCCCCCCGGCCTCTGACTGTCCGGAAGGACCGAAAGTAGAATGCGTTGGCAAGCCAAATCGAGCTCGTCAATACCATCGAGAAACAGGGTGCTCGTGAAATGCGCCCTATCGTCCTTGCTTGGCCCCTGCCGAACCTCCCGCAGCAACTCGGCGGGACCGAGGACCGCACAACTCAGTTTTCTCAGGGGAGTATCAGAGCTTCCCGACAGCCGGTGTAAGAGTCGGGCGTAAACTTCTTTACCCGTTCCGCTTTCCCCAAGAATCCATACCGGAATATCCGTCCGTGCTATCTCTGTGACCGTGGCATTCAGAGATTCCAGAGCTCTCCCATGCCCGAACACAAAATCAGTATCGGCAATACGTTCGGGTGCGCTCGGAGAGTGGTTCATATCGTCAGGGTTTGAGCCCAGAGAGTCGCAACGGGGCGCGCAATTTGGTAGACCGGAAAGAGCGCCCATCCCACCCTTAAGGTGCAATTCTCCTACCATCTGAGCCAGGCCGCCTCCCAGTAGCTGTCTTTCTTAACTAATTGATAATAAATATATTAAGTCGAAATATTCGACTTGGTGCCACTCAAAACCCTTGGATTGTTCCGTTTTGATTCCATAAAGTGGCAATAGTTGGCCTTTTTTCGGTCGGTGGGGGTTGTGAGAGATTCCTTTCTGTGTGCTATGCCTTTTGTTTGCTATATGTTAGGAAGCCGTCTCGAGCCCCTAGGGGCCGGCTATTTCTTGCGAGAAGAATGCATTGCTTGCTGGACCGAAAAATGCGCCAGTATGTTCAACCCCGTCGATGGATCTGGAACGCCCGAGCTACTGAGCAGCATGTTGTAAGCGGGAATGTTCTTACGCGATGCATCTGCGTCCGGAATCGATAGTGAGACCGTGTACTGACCCCCTAAGAATGCTCCAACAAGGAAGCGATCGCTGAAGGTAAGACGTTCGCTCGGACCTAGCTTTGACAGGTCAACATGGTGCAGATTGCGCCGAAGCACATTGCGACCCGCAGCGTCGTCGATCGCCAGAAAAACCGTCGGAGCGACGCCTAAGCTGCTTCTGCCGACATTTGTAAATTCAAGCTCAACGAGCATATAGCTCTCATCATCCGTTTCGAATGCGAGTTTAGCGCGATTCAGCACAATGCGGGCTGCACCCTTCGGAGCCACGGCACGATCTCTTGCTGGCGAGTAACTGCACACAATGGTGATCTCCTTGGCCCCGGTCACCACGCACTGAGGACCAATCGAAGATTGATCCGCACCTGCGGCGGGTATTTGCGATTTCGATTGCGGGGGGTTTTGGTAAACGGCGGCCGGACGAGGTGGATTCTGTGGAAGGCCTTCATCTAGGGAACCAGGACGAATGGAGAGCATGGCAAGAACCCACATAAGCAGCGTCATCGGCTTTTCCTCCTTGGTGCGGCCTTAGTCCCCGCCGCACGATACGAGACTGAGGCCGCGGCTCTTGAATGTAAAGGCAGAGGAGGCAAGACCTGTCGCTACGAATTTGCGCGCTTGGTTTTCGCTCCCCCAATCTTTGCTCGAGTGCTAAGCCCGGCAAATCCTTTTTAGAAGACAGTTCTTGCTGGAACCCGCCATTCAGCGGAGTTGTCGAATAGTAACTGTAAGCTTTGCATGGGCGACTAGTAGTACGATTTTTACAGTACTCACATTACTTTTTTTTTGACAATTTAGTCCTTATGTTCTTCTTAAAACTCAGGCAGATTCTTATACGGGACTCGAAGCCCTAATGGTATCCTTGCGGCAAGTTAGTGACGGAATCTAATTCGGGGAACCCCGCCCCGGTTTGCAGCGAATGACGACCCCGCAAACCATCCCTCTGTCCGGAGAAGAATCGTGACCAGTTTGCCCTCGAACGATAGTTCAGCGATGCCCATTGCATCACTCACTCGAATTGCCGCGATTTTAGCGCTGGCGCTTGTCACAAATTGCTGTGCCTTGGCGCAGGCGCCGCCTCCGGGTAGCGTCACGACGTGGCGATACGACAACGGGCGTACGGGGCAGGACACGAACGAGACGATACTCTCGCCTTCGAATGTAATTTCCAGCCAGTTTGGAAAGCTCTTTTCCCTGCCTGTGGATGATCAAGTCTACGCGCAGCCGCTATACATGCCGAATGTGACCATTCCGGGGAAGGGGACGCACAACGTTCTGTACGTGGCCACGGAATTCGATACCGTGTATGCCTTCGATGCGGACAGCAACACAGGGGCAAATGCAGCACCTCTATGGAAAGTTAGCATGATCGACACGGCGCACGGAGCGGCATCCGGGGCGGCGCCGGTGACCAGCACGGAGGTGGGCTGCCTAGACCTACAGCCCAATATTGGAATCACGGCGACGCCGGTGATCGACCCCAACACGAACACGATGTATATCGAAGCCAAGTCGGTCGAGAATGGGACGTACATACACCGTCTGCATGCGATTGATATAACGACGGGAGCGGAGAAGTTTGCCGGGCCGGTGGTCATCGATGCAACGGTCAGCGGGACGGGCGATGGCAGCGTGCAGGGTCCGAACGGATTTCAGCTGAGCTTCAGCCGGATGGCGTTAACGCATCATAGTCGGCCGGGTTTGCTGTTCCTGAACGGGACGGTGTATATCGCGTTTGCATCGCACTGCGACAACATTCCCTACCACGGGTGGCTGTTCGCTTATAACGGAGCGACGCTCGCGCAGCAAGCGGTGTTTGTCAGTACACCGAATGGCGGGGAAGGTGGTTTCTGGATGAGCGGGGCGGGGATCGCCGCGGACACGAGCGGGAATCTATACCTGGCGACGGGGAACGGGACGTTTGATACCACGAATACGCCGGCGACGATGTTTGGGGACAGCATTATCAAGCTTACCTTGAGCGGGAATAGTTTTTCGGTGCTGGATTATTTTACACCGTACGATCAGGGATTTCTGAATTTGCATGACATCGATCTGGGATCGGGAGGAGTGCTGCTACTGCCGGACCAGCCTGGGGTCAATCCGCATCTGCTGGCGCAGGCAGGCAAGGAAGGAACGGTTTACCTGGTTAACCGGGACCAGATGACGACGAACAATCAGCACTACTGCGCGAACAGCTGCAGCAGTGATCCACAGATCGTGCAGGAGTTGCAGTCCGCGGTGGGCGGGATGTGGAGCAGTCCCACCTACTGGAACAATACGTTGTACTTCTGGGGCAGTGGGGATGCGCTTAAAGCCTATTCGCTCACCAACGGAGTCATGAGCACTACTCCGATATCTGCGGGAACCCAGCCCGGTGGCACGCCGTCATTCACCACAACCGTTTCGTCAAACGGCGCGACGAACGGGATACTTTGGGGAGTGTTAGGAAACGCAAGCACTCTCCGATCGACGCTGTATGCCCTCGATCCCACCAATGTGTCGCATGAGTTTTACGACTCGGGGCAAGCGGCGAACCAGCGGGATGCATTGGGGCCGTATGCGAAATTCGCGATACCGGTGGTGGCAAACGGAAAAGTGTACGTTGGCGCCCAGATGGAAGTGGACGTCTATGGGCTGCTGGCTCCTTAAGGCCACGTGTACCAACACGCCAAATTAGGTCGGAATTCGGAGGGCTTTACAGGTTCCCCGCCGGGAGTGATTGACTGAACGCATTGTTGGCGAGCCACCGGAGCGCAAAGCCCAATCTTTGGAAGCGAAATCCCTGCCAAAAACTTGATTCTTGGACAGCTGGAATTTTAAGAGATGGCTCAGTCCGTCCTCCCGTGCGGCAGCGTCCGGCAGTGGTCTGATTTGCGTCAGTTGCATCCAACCTTACCCATTCCCATCCGGAAAAGTAGGAGACCCGAGTGAACGGGTTGGTCACTCCTGTCCCAGAACTGTACTTTAGTACAGCTCCCGTCCCGCACTGTAGTCGGTATTGTGTTTAGACGTGACCTCGTCCCCTCTGACGAGGGTCGTTTGCTCTGTGCGTTTGGTAATAGCGAAATCCCAGGTTGGCAAGAATATGCGGAATAGGGGTTGTCCAAACTCTACGAATTTCTAAATGAGCATGATGGCACGCCGACCAATCAAACTTGAATTGACATTGGTAATTCTCTGCGCTTTTTCCTTGGCCGGTTGTGTGGGGGCGGTTAGCCACAACAATCCGGGCGGCGGGACCACCGATGTGCCCCAGATTCTGACCCAGCCCCTAAGCCAAGCGGTCACCGCAGGCCAGGCGGCCACATTTGCGGTGGCTGCCGGCGGCACATCTCCACTGAGTTATCAGTGGCAGAAGAACGGCAAGAATATCGCCGGAGCTTTGGCAGCCAGCTATAGTACGCCAGCAACTACCAGCACAGATAACGGTTCCACTTTTGCTGTCATTGTCAGCAATTCCGTAGGCAGCGCGACTAGCAGCGGGGCTACCCTGACAGTGAATGCCGCAGAAGTCGCGCCGACGATTACGGCCGAGCCGGTTGGAATGACGGTCACGGCCGGGCAGACAGCAACTTTTACCGTGGTGGCCAGCGGCACGGCGCCGTTGAGCTATCAGTGGCAGAAGAACGGCGCGAACATTAGTGGAGCCATGGGCGCCAGCTACACCACCCCAGTTACGACCACGGTAGACAGTGGCTCGACCTTCGATGTTGTGGTCAGCAATACAAAAGGCAGCGTGACCAGCAGCAACGCCACGTTGACGGTCAGCGCGACAACAGTCGCGCCGACAATTACGACCCAGCCTGCGAACCAAACGGTCACGGTGGGACAGACGGCAACGTTCACCGCAGCCGCCAGCGGCACGGCGCCGTTGAGCTATCAGTGGCAGAAGAACGGCGCGAACATTAGTGGAGCCATGGGCGCCAGCTACACCACGCCGGCCACAACGACCGCAGACAACGGCTCGACCTTCGGTGTTGTGGTCAGCAATACAAAAGGCAGCGCGACCAGCAGCAACGCCACGTTGACGGTCAGCGCGGCAACAGTCGCGCCGACAATTACGACCCAGCCTGCGAACCAAACGGTCACGGTGGGACAGACGGCAACGTTCACCGCAGCCGCCAGCGGCACGGCGCCGTTGAGCTATCAGTGGCAGAAGAACGGCGC